>Ga0056114_1000753_pt1 | contig 12574 bp, 9 predicted proteins | sample WorMetHERISLAND1_FD_77005 | JGI IMG/M metagenome (GOLD analysis project Ga0056114, IMG submission 77005) | Marine gutless worms symbiont microbial communities from Max Planck institute for Marine Microbiology, Germany - Olavius loisae HERON... ...
AACATTTGTAATTTTTGACATCCGGGCACTCTGACGCTCAGGGCTGAGCGTCAGAGTGCCCGGATGTCAAAAATTGCAAATGACCGCTTAACCCGGTCTGGCACAGATTGTTTTATAGCTGTACCAATATGGCAACAATGGGCGTCAAAAACACACGGGTCTACTGGCCGACTACCGGCACAGAGCAGTGTAGACCATGACTGGTCCTTCCTCCACACAGTGCTGGGCAGTAATACGAACGACAATCGTTCATCTATCATCAGCAAACACCCACTGAAATGTCATCGGTAGATCAATGACGAAACATTCGGTTTTCTCGCTGCCCGCCAATCCAGCCCAATCCAGTCCGCTCGATGCAATTGTCAATATTATAGTCCAACCGGCCACAGGCTATCGTAATGATGATCAACGGTGCATCGCTGCAGGCTCTGGAGTACGAATAGCACAGTCTGTCCAGACACCGACCTCAAGGTCAAAGTCAAGGTCACGGTCGGGTCAGAACAACTGCTACACAATCTAACCAACGTTTAGAAAGTTCGCCGTAGATATCTCAGTTACTAAAGTTAGGAGAGCCCTGTTGCTATGCATTTTTAGATTTCGTGACTATTGAATTCGAAGGTCAAACACACAGATATTATCATGACCAGATTGTTCTTCTATGCTCGTGGCCACAACCGTCACTGTCTTGTTGATTTCAGACGCAGTTTCGCTGGTTTCTCGTCAGAGAATGCCTGTCATCCTGGTCCAGGCCGTGTGTTCTACGTGACAACCCGGCTATATGTACTCGGGTCCGTGTGTGTGGGTGGGTGCCGGTAAATAGCGTGACCCTGAGACAGGACGTTGATTGAACGACAAGGTCATCCGTCCCATCACTGGGACACGGGACAAGACGTACAACCAATAGATCAATAGGGCCGGTCTTCGGCGTGATTTCATCAGATAACACAGCGCTGTATGGTCGGTCGTCCTTCAACGTGGAAACGTGCCGTTCTATATTGCGATCCGCTGAACACTGAGTCCGCCATTCTTATCAACATAAGCAGCCTACAGCATAAAAAAACTATTTTTAAAAACTATACACGCAGCAAAGTTTTTAAAAAGTTCTGGTCAAAAATCAGTCTCCATTTGTAAATTTGCTGTCCAGTGGCAGACTCACATAATAATGAAGATGCATTACGTCTTGAGATGTTTACGTATTTTATCTGTTTCAATATGTTTGTACTGGTTGATCTATTTAGCCATTTAGCCACAATGTCAATAAACCACTTATTTACTTTTACTTAAGTTCAGTTTTGTGCTGTTATCTAAAAATCAAAAATCGGCGATTTCTTCCACAGACCCTCCCATCTTTCAATCATTATTTCTACGGCAATTCTGTATGCGCCACTCACAGTGCGTGGGCGTTGAAACTGCTGTGGATCAAGATCCGAGTCCGTCAGCAGTCCGCAATTCCGCACACAGGACAAAACTATGACAACTTACGACACTGCGGAGATACGGCAGTCACTCAGACGCGCTCAGATAAACAACATCCAGTTGTGACGTCATCGGCTCTCGACTATATACTGGCGCCAATAATTCTACCGTATTGATCGGAACGAGGCTCGATTTCGCTATCGATTATCGAATCTCACGGCACAGCGATACTCGACTGACTCCGATCCATCAATGTATTACGACAACTGCGGCTATACACTCCCTTTACACAGAAACTGATACTGAAAAGTGACCAACACAGCCTAGTACATAGGTGACCTTCAAAGAGAGTATATGTCTAGGTAATAAGGAAGTAAATAAATAGTGTAATCACTATAAACGTCCTCCTCTCTTCCGTCACCCCAGCCAGTGCCCAGCTATGTAGTAGCGTATGATCAGATCTATGTGATCCTATGTGAAATGGTAACTTCACTCTGCGCATTGTATACAGCGTCTCAAGTGTTCACTTAATCTCGCCGTAACTTGTCCCAGAGTCAAAGCGTGCAGGCGACATTCAAAATGATTCAATTACTGGTCAGACAATCAGTGAGTACTGTCAAACATGACCGTGGATGAGATTCAGGCTAAAGCACACATCGCACGTTCATTTCACTGTTCGAAGAGACACCCGTACAGCTCCACCCACGGTAAGCACAGTCGCTATATACTACAGACAGAGGAGCACTGGAGTTTCTTACGCATGCAACTCAGCTGGCGGCAGAAAGCTAATGTACGTGATCTTCCACCAGTCGTAGGTGACACGTTCGACCAGTGTCAGTCAGTATGACGGCATACATCCTGAAACACAGACACACACATCACACATGCACAGACTAGATCAGAAACACCACATCGGTCAACTTTGAACAAATTCATCGCCGCGATGGACCGAAACGATAAACCGCGCCTCGCTCAAGCAGTAGATTAACGCTTTGACGGCCACTGTTGCCATATGGGTACAGCTATAAAGCATCGTGTGCCAGACCGGGTTAAGCCGTCATTTGTATTTTTTGACATCCGGGCACTCTGACGCTCAGCCCTGAGCGTCAGAGTGCCCGGATGTCAAAAATTACAAATGACAGCTGTAGCCAAGTGGTAACAGAGGGCGTCAAAGGGTTAACGTGCAGTGAGAGGATGTTATGATACTCAAGACAGAAGGGCTAATGTTGGTAGACAGCATATACACCCGGACAACTGTCGCCACATTACGTGAGGTGCAGCCGTTGACCGTCGCCTGGCTATAGCTCAATTCAGTCATCAAACCTGAGAGTGAGTCTGAGAGTGTACTGTGTATGAAGGTGGAGAGGTTCGCGCTCGTGGATGTGGGGGATGTTTGATGGACCAGAGGAATTCATCTTCTAACCGTCATATGCCGAATTTGATCTCTTGTGGACTTACCTGCCACGCAAGGGCTTCACCCTTTCACGCCAACGGAGAAGTTAAAACAATGTGTTCCTTGAAAGGCATGCACTGGTACTTCCCATTAGTCGCCAATGATCAGCATAGATGATAGCTCTACACTGGTCGGGTTTAGAGAAAACAGCGTTTGCGTGTAATAAGTCGTGCTGTCACATCGTGCTGGTGACAGACATGCAGACCAACAGACGAACAACGTCATCGACCATAAAGCACCCACTATGTGGGTGCTTTATGGTCGAAGTTATAATCATGCTGAAGTTATAATCATGTCAACACATGTAGTGCCTATAGTGCCTACTAAAGACATGACACGTGACGAGCAGCACAAACGTTGACTAAGCTTTACTCGTGATTAACCCACTGTTGCCATGGGTACAGCTATAAAGCATCATGTGCCAGGTCATTTTTTTGTGTTCTGCGATTTCCCAAGGTAAGGTAGTTGCACTAGATAGGTGAGGTAGGAAATGAAACCATCTTTCGATGACGCATAGACTTGCTACTAACTATGCCAAAAATAATTGTAGTCGGACATCTGTTGTTAAAGTTATTGTAGAAAATGTAGTCACATGTTTTTTGGGACACAGTGTATATCTACACGTAAAACATCATTCTCATCGTCGTACACAGGCAGATACGGCGGGCGTCACACACGATATACAATCAATCGATCGGCAGTCAAGTCGGCCGGCACACGTGCCGCCTCCGGCCAGGTGAGTGAGGTGAGTTACCTGCCCGGCACAGGCCACGTGACCTCGACCGACATTCTCGCAGCCTCGACATTTAACACCTGATATATGACGTCACCGAGCCACGAAACACACTTCGGTAGACCCACAGGTGGCGGTAGTGCGTTGGTCTTCATCAACGTATACGTCGAGCCCGGATAATACTTGGATGGGTGACCATCTGTGGGCGGGTAAACCATCTCGGTATGTAACCAGCCGCCTACGTCAACTCAGCCTTCCATCCCTCTGGGGTAGGTAGATCGACCCGGGACCCGGCAGGGACGCGGTCATGGTCTGCACACGTCGGATATGGGTTACAGTTGTGCCCTAGACTATACGGACGAACAGAGATATTAATGTGACGCCAGCAGACTGCATGATCGTTTTTAAAAGTCAGCACACTACAGTTCCTGGTACAGGCCACAAGTGATGGAGAAGCGCCCGGGAAAGCAATTGCCGTTATAGCAGCTGGCGCCATCAGCAGCAACCATCGCACCACACCTGTGACATAGTTAGTCTGTCTCTCTGTTTGTCCGTCTGTACGTATGTGAGGCTGTGTGTGTCCGTTCGTTGTTCATTTTCCTGCAAGATAAACGCCACACCGGGCCGCCTGAGCTATCAGTTCCGACACAGTAACCTTTCACTGAGTGCAATGAGGTCGTGAGTGTGTCAAGAGATTCCACCAATCAATCACGCACAGCCAGCTATAGAGGTCTATCAATCTAACAGCAACAATGATGTATTCGTTTTACATTCATTCGGCAAATGGCGCCACATCAATGACAGTTTATGTATCCCTCACGACATCCCTCTGATTTTTCCTCTGTAGATTTTCCTTCATTGCTTTGACACTGTTGGTTGGGTCTTTTGACCTGTAAAAACCGTCTCCCATATAACCTATACTGTTTTGGCGGGACGTAAAACACTGCACAATCCAATCCTCACGACAGCGACAACGCTACAGAAAGTTCGGCTATGTGCGGTTTCAATTTTCTCGCAATATTATCTGTCTGACAGTGACAACAGTGCAATATCTCGACAGGACAATCCCGTTGTTTGACCGGAAATCAATCGTTCAGAATATAGGACTGCCGGCTCTTCCCCCTCCCTCTACAACGCTCATGGAGGGACCCGTCTATCGACCAGTTAGTTAATCGATTTAATAATGTATCGACGTCGGCGTCACGCGATCGGCGGGCAACAAGCGTTGTTCTGATTTGATCTCCTGATAAACACGGCCGGACGTACTGGTGTTTTCTCTGATCCCTCGAGTAAGACAATACGGTCTGGAAACATGCAGATGGAGCAAACTCGGGATAGGGCGCCTCTGCCGTTCCATATAGGACTGGCAGCTCCGACAGAAAACGGAGCTAGGAAGCCCAGCTATCGCTGACAAACCGCGCGATGCTTCCACAAGTGTCACGAACAGCGCAATTCTGTTTGTAATTGTATTTAACTTACTTGGCAAAGCGTATCTGCATAACAAATTAGAAATGCGTGTCCCGCGTATATTGATACGTTGCAAAGATGTATAATTATACTGTCCAGATAAACCAATCGGCCGCATGGTTATCACACAATGCACCTGACGTCGGGTCAGGATACGACACAGGACGCTCTATAACAACAGAAGAAAGCTATAAACCAGTGCTATAAACCAGTCCGTCAACGGGCCGATAGACATACTCGACAGAGTGTGTGACTATTAACCGCATCGGGCCCCTACCCCCTACCGGGTCAGAAATGACTGATTATTTCGCTTCGACGACTGTTACGAGTAGAATTAAGGCGTAACCGTGAACCCACGGTGCTTGGGCTTCAACTGAATAAGCAGGAAACATTGAATACGTCCATTACCAACTCAGCACGAGCGTCGACTAGGGTTCATTTCTTTGGTCAACTGCAGATAATTAGCTCGTCTTACGCCTTTTAATTCGTCGTCGAAGCGAAATAGTCAGTCATTTCCGGCCCGGTACGGGCCCGGTGCGGTTAACAGTCACACCGCTCGACAGACCGCTGAAGCATGGACCAGGAGCGGGCGGCAGGCTCAGTGTTCCTGTCAATCAGTAAATTTCTATACCCCGTCATCGTTACGTGCATGCCACTGCTCTGCTGTGCAGCCTGACAACTCCACAACACAACCGTCGACACAGAGTCTCAACTCTTGTGTATCTATATAGTCAACAGTCAGTGAAGAAACTACTCATCCGTATCGTAGTCCCGTCAAAGCATCGAGTCGACAACACGTAGTTACCTCGGATCACGGCAGGACTGATGTAGAACTGAAGAGATAGCCCGGCTGTGACGCGGGACCTCACACGACGACGACGAGACTAACTGGCCGCTAAACACGACATCCGACTCACTCTCACTGGGCAGCGGAGTCGGCAGTTTTCTCACAGTTCGCGAGTCTTTTGTGGCCACACAGCGCCGCACGCAGCCGATCAATAACTTATTGGAACAGAGTCAAGATTGTAGTCGCCCATGCGCAGCTCACAACGGCCAGCCGCCAGTCTTTCAGCCTGCAACGAGACGGCTTCGCTACGACGTTGTCGCATCGCGCTACCGCAGGCCAAGCCACCAAACGTGCAATCTGTTCTCCGAGCATTCGTATGCACGATTTGACCTGAACGATCTGGCTGAGCGTTCGCGGTAAATGGGTCACGCAGAAGACCTGGACGGACAGTCGCAAACTCCTCGCTGGGCGTGACTGGCGGCCGCATGGCCCACTTGCCGAGAACTGGCAGCCAAAGCGTGAAGGTCAATATCAACGGTGCATATAGGAGTCAAGTGCTGTGAGAATAGAGTTAATTATTCTTATTATACGGTCACGTACAAATAGATTTTTCTAGCGATGGTGAAATGATTTCCACGACGCAGCTAGTGGACAAATTGACTGTTGCGACGTCGCAAATTAAAATTTCGTTTGTACGTCTTTTTTACATTGTTAGAGGAATGCGTAGTTTAGAAAAATAGAATTTTGAGACTTTATTTGAATGTCTTTCTTTTATCGTTTCGAATAAACATTAAACACTGTGTCTCGATAAAAACCGAAGCCTTAAAGAGCTGCTTTAATTACCAGCTGCTCAACTGCATGAGTCGACATTGTGAGCAGTGAACGTCTACTAATCACACAAAACCAATCCGCACTCCGCCATACCGCAACATATAACGTACGTCAGACGGTCAGCGTCGCTCGGAAATATTTAATATCATGGACCGACACCAACGCAACCGGTCGGGTCGGTCGCCAGTGGTTTGTTTACGGCTCGGGTCGGTTTTCAGGAAACAGGCGGCACGGGTGGGTCGACAACCGGACGGGTCGACGCGTTATCCACGCCGCGCACGGCAGTTCAATTAAAATTGTGCAAATGAAAAACGACCTGTTAAGGCCGTAACCCACACAAGCGAACTAGTTGGAAACTAGTTGGAAACCCGGGTCACGAACTAGTCACGAACTAGTAACTAGTTCGCTTGTGTGGGTTGCGGCCTTTAACGTAACGGCGCCAGTAAACCACCACCACGCCATAATGCAGGGTCAAACCGAGACAGATCAACTCAATCGTCGTGGATATCCGTCCACTCAGTTCGATAGCATAATATGAGACAAGACGGTAGGCGAATTGGCTCGCGTGCTGCTAAGCTTTAAGCGACCCACACGTCCCCATCGAACTGCAACAGTACCGACTATTGGAAATTTTCATTCGGGGCAGGGTAATGCCAAATGCTTGTTCTCCCAGAGTTCTAAGCCGAATGAGCTGATTTTTAACACAATGTTCTGCGACAGTGTGTGCTTAAAGGGTCCACACGGAATGCGACGACTTTGAATATAGTGACGTTACGAGTATGACGTCATGGTCACATGACGTCATCGGTGACGTCACTAATCGATGCACCATAGGCACTTTCCCATAAGCTTCCTGTTGGGCACGAACCCGTAAACCGCTTACTTTCCAAGATATTTAGCATCAAGGATGCGGACAGATACACACAGACACGTCGACTGACAATAAGGGTCGCTTAAAGTTTGCAGAGCGCGAGCCAACATTAAATACGACATCTGTCTGTAGGCCTACCAAGCTGCGCACATACAATGTAGAGAACGCGAAGGCTGTCTGCAATGCACAGTAGAACAGCTGCAGCGCTGTACTCAGTGCGTTTTTATTTCCATGTCACATTTCAATGTTGCAGTCGTGCACCTGCACGGTATGACCTCAGGCAACTAATAATAACTTTAGTGAACGAGGCAGACAGTCAGACAGACAGTCGCAGAACGTTCCGTCTCACCGTCACGCACGCAACAGCTTGTATATGTTCGACTGGATAAGCATTAAGCAACACAGGTCTATACTATGTTGTGTACTTATCTGTCAACTCAACAGTTAAGGCTAGGTACGAATGTATGAAACATAGGAATTATCAAAATTCATCTTTAAAGATTCTTACTAACAAGTACATCTCAAAGCCCCCGCCTCTCCCAATAAGTGGGCTTAATAGCGCAGTCCTCTCTTCTCCACTTACATCCACCGAACTTCTTAACAACTTCATTGACTTCCCATCGAATAGCAAATCCGATTAGTCTAATACTGGTCATCCGCCATATCACAGTCTGCAAGGTCTTCGCGTTCATCTGCCAGTCACTTACTTTCTGTTCCGCGACACAACCTTTCATTTGGCGCTCGCGCTTTTCGCGTCGCTGCGCTAAAAGTAAAATATGGAACTATACTTCTTCAGTCTTCACATCCGCCAATCCCAAACAAACTCTTCCTTCAGACGTCATCTTAAGACGCACTACTTTCTTTCAGCTCATCTTGCCCCTAGCGGCCCCTGTAATGCGCCAGGATTCTCTTCCGAGACTTTGGCGCTATATAAATCTCTTACCGGTGCTTACTTACATATACACACGCAGCATCAGCAGCATTGGTGACGGCTCGGCGTGTGCCCATCAACAACAACAAAACACTATAATCACGTAATACAACCTGCGCCAGACCGGTGCGCTAACCAGACCACCCACCATGAACAATAACGTCACATCGACACGGTATGTGATCACATATACAACAGGAATGATGCAAATGCTGCTGCGTACCTCCAGCGCCCGTCATCAGCCGCGGTTTACATCAAGACGCATCACCTAGCGCTACCGAGCGACCCCGCTATTACGATAGACGGCTGCACTGCGCCGCTCGACAACGGCACGCCACATTTCATCGGTATACAGCAGTATAGGCAACTGCATGCCAGTGACATATCCATTAACGATAACGAAAACTAAATGTTAAAGATGGGTAATTCAGATGACTGCAAGTAAAACAAATTTAAAGAACGAAAAGCGATTTAGAAAAAACGTAAACTGAAATCATATTCATCACGAACGGCACAAAAGTCGGAAAATAAAATTCTAGCGAGATAATGTACTTCCGGTCTAGTTGCTGCCCCGAACTTGTTTGTTCTAGAACTTGAACATAACCACACAACCAGTTACGTACGATCTTCGACTTTTTGACGTTAGAACTATTCCACCATGAAGTTTAACAGTTTCTACGATCGACTGTCGAATTTCGAGAAAAAAGAAGGCATGGGACAGACGGAGAGACGGACGGACGGACGTGTATAACGCTGAATGCTGCCTCCTGGGGACGAGGACCGCCACATAAAAAAAGTATCACTGGTATGCGACGTGTGCTTATTACGCGGCCAGGGTCGTTACCACACGGTATATACAGACTATACAGACTATTTCTACCACATATAGTATAGCGCTCTCGGACACGGCAAACAGTCATGCAGGCCACACGCACTGCACGGCCAAGGACGTCCGTAATGGCCGGTGAATCGCAATGAGACGGGGATGAGGGGAAGATGAACGCAAATCTGCTCAAGAACTGGCTGTACTCGACAACGGGATGATTACAGGCGGTCGTTAGAGACTCAACTGATAACTCTCTCTCAACGTCGTAACAGCGACCCTCGCAGCGTGCCGCCACCAACACAACACTATGTCCGTTAATTTAGACTGATTATCACGCTTCCGCATGCCAAGCTATGCACAGCGCGATACTGATGGCAACTCCGCCCGTTCGTCTGTCTGTATGTCCTCTCGTCACACTCCGGTACTGTGTCATAATGGGTTAATATATCTTGATACAAACGAGAGAAATGCTTATCGGTAACCTTGCACTTGAATTGAGAACTCTCCCAATTTCCACGACCTTGAAGCACCTTGAAGTCCACATTAAACTCTTCTATCGTATCGTATCGTATCACTATACGAACAGCGTAGTACATCGCTGTTGTTTTCAGTTCACGAGCTGGTCTACAACATATCTTCAAGATATGATGGCACCGATTTCATTTCACTGTTTCTTGACGCTCTTGCTAAGGCAGGCAAAAAACTATACGCGTTTCCTGCTTCCTTTTAAGGTCTCTCTGTTAAGGTCGCTTGCAGGACAACGTCACAGCAGCAGCAGCAGCAGCCCACTGACTGCTTTCATCAGCGCCGGTACCGACCGGTCACGTCAGCTGAACGAGGCATTAAGTCAACCACAACCAGCCTCCTCTACCACTTCATCCAAACCATGGAGTCCATGATCCAAAACAATCGCACCATCATCATCATCAGTGTGACTAGCAGCCAGATGCAGCTGCAGAGCAGCGAACACTGTATCACAGCTGATCCAAATGATCCAATGATCCCGCACTGTCCAGCTCCAGCATTCAATCACTGTCACTGTCCTGCCTACCGTGGCAGCATCCAACATACCCAACTAGCACGTACCATAGCCTACTCACAGAGCCTACACGCCGTGGATGCAACATTCCTGTATGTGGCAGCGACCGTCAAGTGCTGTAAACAAAGTCGGGCGCTTACTGTCAACAACTAGGCTCGGTCACAGTAGTGGTCACAGACACAGAGATCAACAAGCTGAAAATGCTGTCAAATCATGAGCTTATTGTAAATTTCACTCAAAACTTCTTTTTAATGCGATGCATGTAGCTCCATCCAATCAACGATAATGCTGCAAAGCCACATCACAGCAATATGCGATGTGACAGTGAGTATACTGTGTCAGTACAGCTCAGGGCACCTGCCACAGTCCAGAAAGATCCCCGTGTGGTCTACAGTTGTAGCTTCGCGTATGGCGCTTTACAAATTTGACTATTATTATTATTATTATTATTAAAGCAGATGAAAGCAGATGATTTATATCGCGGTTCTATGCAATCCGAAGATCACCGCAGAGCCGCTCTACAATACCCCCTTGTTCATTGGACACTATGCCGCTGCCAACAATACGGCGCTTTTAGCATGAAGGCCCTCGCAAGGTACCAAATTACACTGCTTGGTGAACAGAGGCACATTAGGTGTGAACAACTTGCCCAGGGTTGTTGCCCGAATAATGCCGCGGTCGGAGTCGAACCCGTGACCTCTTGATCACGAGTCCAACGCCCTACCGCTACACCACCACACATACTGAATGCCAGGAGCGGTAGCAAAAGGAAGCCACGTCCACTCCCGGCACGCCCCACCCAGTCAAAAGTGTGCCCCACTGCTATCACTGCAATCCGTGCATTAAGTTCATCATGCAATTAATTCAAAAAATACTGTACACTGAGCCCGTACACGTGAAGCGGACGATAAAAATAACGTGAAACCGAAACCAACACTAATTAGTTCTATACAGTACGGCATTTAAGTTCTGGATACAACAGCTGCGTTGTCGTAGGCACATCATTATACATTTTCATTTACGATAACAAATGACTCTCAGACGGCCTGCAGGCTCCGGCCGGCCGCACTGATGTTCAATTAGCAGTCGCGTCCACCTTCTCCACCTGTGTCAATTATTCACGACATGGGCTGTTTATCCGCGGACTCCTTAAGGCCCGTACACACGACGCCTGTGTACGGGTCGTACGTACGGCTCGTGTGTGCGTCTACACTAGTACACAGTATACAGCAGTCCACGGCTAATCAGGCACGTATCTGTTCTTTGCTGCATGTGGTATATACACTTATTTCACAGCATTACTGTACCGACGTCCTGCTGCCTCAGTGCGACTACAAATGATCATAGACGACGACAGATATTCAACACTATCACTATATCGTCCATGTTTCAGCTTATATCAACGCCGCGTGTTTCAGCTGGTTTGACCAACAGGTCGCCGCGACATTAAAACATGCACAATCGACCGATCTGCAGACTCACTGAAGTGAAGTCAGCAATGAACCGTGTGACTGCAGACCAGAGTCTGGAGATCGTTTCACTTCCGGCACATGGCGTAACGTGTGTGCCAACGTGCTAACAAGCGGCTCAACGCGCTGACGGGCAGACTGGCGTTCGACGAACGATAGCAGACAATCTCGGAGGCCGTGGTCTGACGTAAAAGCACAGGCCGGTAACGCCCGGCGCACAGTCCAGACTCGGCCAAGGAGTCCTTGCTATTATATAGGACTCCCTGACTCGGCTGACATTGAGTCGGATGCAGAACAGCTGCGTGATCACGGCAGTAAAACATATCTCTTTGAAGTCGGAGCACAGAAGGAAATTATCGGCGACGCTCACACATAGGCTACTGGCAACCAGTTAGCAAGGGAAACCGCAGACCATCGCAGGACGCCGTCTAAAAACCGCAGGACACTCGGAAACGTACCAAAAATGAACACGACTTTTATTACGCGCGACAGCATATATGCTATAGCGCGTATATGCTATCGCCCGTCCGTCTGTCTGTCTGTCACACGGGTGGATCAGTCAAAAACGGTTGAAGATAGGATTATGAAATTTTCACCATACGGTAGCCCCATCCCGCTAGTTTTTCGAGAGCAAGAGCAAGTTTCATCCCGATATTCTGAGGGGTTCCCCAGAGCGGGGGCGTTAAATGAGGGTGGGGTAGGTAAAATTGGCGATTTTCGACCTTTAAGTCGCCATATCTCCGAAACGGTG
>Ga0056114_1000754_pt1 | contig 12573 bp, 8 predicted proteins | sample WorMetHERISLAND1_FD_77005 | JGI IMG/M metagenome (GOLD analysis project Ga0056114, IMG submission 77005) | Marine gutless worms symbiont microbial communities from Max Planck institute for Marine Microbiology, Germany - Olavius loisae HERON... ...
AAACGCATGAAGATAGGCCAGTATTGTCAACGACAACGTTGTAGGCACGCCGAATTGAAGCAATTTTGGCAGGCTTTCGCGTCGCGCGGGTTTGTCAGCGATAGCTGGGCTTTCTTGTTTAAACAACAGTAGGCCTATATAAAATGTTTCAGAACAATACAATTTCGCGGGGGCTTGCTCTTTCTTGCAGGGGGCCAGAAATTTGACACAGTATAGTAACGGTAGGCTGACTCTCGCTGAGTCTATAATCAGTGGCGCAGTGTACCGTTAACTATACTGTGTCAAACAGTGGGAACACGGGCATTGTTCATACTGAAAAGGATTTGGCAGTGCGGCCACACCTTCTTCAGTGGAGGTGGGATGATCATGGTCTAATCTTGACAACTGCTGACAAAGTGCTTTGACCAAATGACTACTTTCTTTTGGCATTTCTATGTGGATGTAGTGGTTTGCTGTATGGGGAAGCTCGCTGGCTAAGTACTCCAAAACGAGTTTGTTGTCAGTGTACTATAGCTCATTGTGACCAGTAAACAACATGCCACGGAAAATCCACAGTTGCACATATGTGTCATACTGGTAGGGAGTTGTCACACTGGTCTGAATAGTGTCCAGATGTAAACAGCATATGAAGAATGCACGTTCTTAACAATTTGTATTTTTAACGTATGACTTCAGCCATTTACACACCAGTATGTTGCACAATGGGACACTGTAAAAAATGTTTCAAGAACCTGGGTAGTCTGCATTGAGAACAGTATGAAAAGTAACAAGAAAATCAAACTTGTGGTGCTTGTATAACTTTTACGGTATGTTGACCTGTATGGAACAGAAAGCACTCATTGCACATTATGGAGAATACCTACATCACTTTATTTTCATTCTCAGGGCTTTTTGCAAAGAAACAACTTAAGCCTATTTTTACAGTCCCCAACCAACAGTTGATTTGTCTCCATCTATCATTTTTATTTCATTAAACTTGCACTTAGTGTTTACTACGTTGTAAGTCTCTACCTAACTTTCACTCTACTGATGCTAAAAAACAATTTCCTAACCACAAAGAGTCATACATGCTGCAAAGCACACAACCTGGATGGCATTCAGTGCACATGTGTGTTTCGACCTACCGGTATATTAATTCGGTTTAATCTAGCAGTTCTGAACTATGCAACAGAGCAACACATCCTTTCAAAATTCACTAGAATTAAAGATTAGTGACTAATTAATTTTACAGTGCACGTTGTGACTGAAGGCCTGGCACAACCCCGTCAGTAAAGAGAGTTTTTGCTTTCATGGTAAAGTTCCATCATCTAGCGACGTTCTAATCAGTGGTTGACGCGGCTGGCAACTGACGCAGACTAGAGGCGATGACTTTCCACTTGGTAAGCCACTGCTGTAGATTCATGCCATCAACCGTTATCCACGGAGTACACAGCTGAGCTGGCTGCTCCCACCTACAGACACGTGCAGTGACTACGATGACGAACAATAAACTGAATTAATCATCACAAACGCCAACAGTGCGTTACATGGGAGACCTGTATTCAAGTCGTGTTCAGAGCCAAGTAACACTAAACAGTCATTCCCCTCTCCCCTTCCCTCCCCTATTCCCTTCCTGCCGCTTTATTCCTGCCGCAAAGCGGCCCCCTAAATCCAGCTAGGGGGTCTGGGGCAGAGCCCCGAAAAATTTTGATTTTGGTCCATTTTGGGACTAAATTTTGCGTCTTAAAGTCACTGATTTTGCACTTCACAATGAAATGTACTTCTCAATTATTACTACTTATTTTGTATAATTGAGTACCACAAATCAATGATGTTGTACTTGTCTGATTACATAAGTCAGTGAAATAATTAAAGATGGACAACAATACTAACACATATGAAATCATCAGTAGAACACTATACATTTGCCTTCATAAATTATTCCTTATCGTCTACAAACAAGAGAACGTCATTGTCCAAACAATAAACATTGTACCGACGACGGCACTTGATGATAAACTTGTCCATTGTGTTGCCCGTGCATGTTCGGTCCTGTGTGTACTACTCTGCGGTTTCTACTTCCCACTACATTCTGGCGCTCTTTGCAACGTGCTGCTAGTGGCACTGTCAGTGTCTGCCGGCCACTGTACCACGGCCCCTGGTATTCTCGAATACCGAGTATCGTGACTGTCAGGGTTGCGTCTATATTTAGATAAGATCACTGTGGCAGTGCAATTAGCGGGCTGGAATCAATTAGTGTAGAACAGCTTGTCTGTGGGGGATCAGCCAGGACGACACTTGCAAGCATGTTGCCCGCGTTTCCCGCCGGTAGGCAGCTGACGACGCGACGGCAGAAGGCAGACACGCGGTGCGAGCCACCGCGGGTTGGGCCAGGCAGTGGGGCTGGCACGCATCCTTCGACATTCTTCCATCCACCCAGGCAATTCAAACAGCTGCTTGCAGTAGTCCGGGTGGAGGGAAATCCGAAATTGTACCCTGTGATGGGCTGATGGCACGACTATACGACGCTGGCTGCTCTGGTGTGCGTTTTAACGTCTATCCACAGCATTACAGCTCCTGGAAAAAATTCGCTGTGTGCTGGTGGGGGGATGCATCCCCCCTCTGTATCCGCCCCTGACTGCTGCTGGACTGCAGAAAAATCGTATTTTATTACGATACGGATCATACGGTAGTTTAATGTAGACTGTAAAGCTGAGTGAGGTCAGCTTAATTTAGCACACATTACAGGAGACTATGTTGTAGGCTTTGATTGAAAATGGACTGCACTCTGCAGGCACATCATCAGTGCCAAACTGCAGTAAGTAAGTTATTCCACTTGTAGCTAAATAGAGAGCAAATGGACATTAATGTCAGTACAATTATACAAACTGGAACCGTTGTAATGTTAACACTGATAATGCTGGGTAGTGTGTGTAGCTATTCGGCATGGTGGCTATAAATGGTAGAGTGCAAACTTCACACTAACCGGACCAGTTTGTATAACTGAAGCAGATAAAACTAGATGAAGCTGGCGTACAAGAAACATGTTATGACTGTTGTTCAACAGTCCACTGTATGACCGTTAACATTTCATAGCTCGATTAACACTATCTCTGTCACTATCCGACTACACAAAGAGACACATACCAGTGATCAGTGAGATCTTTGAGTTGAAGGCAATCAGAGAGTGCCTGCGTTGCTGCATCAATACGTTGTCTAACGACCGGCAGTAGACGATCAGTCAGCTGTTTGTCATTGTCGTCGGCCTTCGCACACAGCTCTATACATACACGTTCAACTAACCAACCCAGATGAGGCTGCAGCTCCAAAGTGCTAACAGACAGAAAACTGCCACTACTGCAGCACAATGACATTGACAGATTTGGTAACATGTTCAGCCTTTAATAACATTAATAAAAGCCGAGTGTCTGACAAACCTAATGGACGGCAGTAGTTAGCTGGTTGTGTTGTATCTCAGTAAGTCAGTATGAAAATGTTTCCAACGCTCGTTTTTAAGCCTGATCACCACGCTCTGCAGTGTTCCTCACCATGTTGCTAGCGTCAAATAAAAACATCCCAAAAAGGTTGTTTTTCTGTCCCTGTCAAGACTTCTTGGCGACTGTCTGGTCAATACAAGTGAATGATGGACAATTTACCATTCAGTTGAACAGAAACATGTTCAATGTCGGCCTGGCGGCTGTTTCTGCGACTGATTTGATGCAGTATTTCAGCAGTAGCACAGTCTGTACGCAGCTCAACTAGTCGCGGCAGTAACAGCTCCGACGCCTGAACGCATACATACACACGTCATCAGTAACACATGAACACACGCATCGCATTCACTACTAACGTCGGCCTTGGCTTGATGCAGACTGATCCATTTTGATTAGTGCTGTGTGAAGAGAGACTTCAGTTAAATAAGTAAATCTGTGACGAAAAATATTCAGAATTTCGAAAAGTTGACTGGTTTCGGATCGAATCGAATAGTGATTAACTATTCAGTTCAAAATTTCGAAGGGAGGTATCGGTATTTGCACGTCTCTGTTTTTAATGTGGATAAGATATGCACCAAATGCAACTTTGACATCATCAATCATCATCCCCAGTGACCTCCACTTTTCTTCGTCTTTTAACCTCAAAACTGCTCCTCCATTTCACTGCCAGTAAATTTTGCTATTTTATACATACATAAATATATTTTTGCGATTTCAAATCAAACAACACAAACAGTTGAGTGAGTGAGTTGATCAAACATCTGAGCTAACGTTGACCTTTCAGCTATTTTGCACACCTCAACATCACTGCATAAATATAAACAAAACGTTTTCTTATTCCACAGACATAGCGATGGGCAAATGGTAATGCATTCACTACGAGTTGGGGGCAAAGTATCTCACTGGACTGTAAATAATCCATCCACTGAAAGAAACGACTTCAACCATTCGGAGGAAATTTGGTTGTGTTACGTACAACGAAGGGAGGAATGTTGAGGTCTGACAGCAGGTTGGAGATGGTCCTGCTGCAGTGAACGAGAGGCAAGTCTGCATCCAGTTTGTGGATTGACAGATCAACGACAGCGACTCTCTGACCACTATAAACATCACACATCAACAGATGCCTTGACATACACTCAACATACACGCACAGTAGTCATTCAAAATACAGTGACAGTAGTTTGACAATCAACGACTGGCTATGAGTACGTTGCTGTGACTTTCTCATCTTAGTCTGCTTCAGAAATTCTCTTACTTACCTGGACACTGTCTCTCACCTAATCACTGAGTGTCACCTGACCATGGAGTCTCTCACCTGTCCAATTAGTCTCACCTGGTCACTGAGTGACACATGGGCCACATTCTCGAAACTTCTTACGAAAATCTTAGAAGATTTATTACCTTAGGACAATCTTTGACAATATCTGGGAAAACACCAACCAGACATAATTTCACTCTGTTTACTAATGACTCATGATTTAACAACTCACGTAATAACATCCAACATGACACAAAACATAAAACTGTTAATTACAATTATTATTGAGTCACAAATATTTCCTAATTTGAGATTAGTGCTTTGTCAAATATTTTCCTATGATTTTCCTAAAATAAGAAATCTTCCTAGGATTTTCCTAAGAAGTTTCGAGAATGTGGCCCATGGCCACTGAGTCTACCTGCCCACTTCAGTCTCACTTGGCCACTGATTCTCACCTGTTGTGCTTGAGTCTCACCTGGTCACTGAGTCTACCTGTCCACTTCAGTCTCACTTGGCCACTGATTGTTGTGCTTGAGTCTCACCTGGTCAATGAATCTCACCTGACCACTGAGTCTACCTGTCCACTTCAGTCTCACCTAATCACTGATTCTCACCTGTTGTGCTTGAGTCTCACCTGGTCAATGAGTCTCGCCTGACCACTGAGTCTACCTGTCCACTTGAGTCTCACCTGGTCACTGATTCTCACCTGTTGTGTTTGAGTCTCACCTGCTCAATGAGTCTCACCTGACCACTGAGTCTACCTGTCCACTTTAGTCTCACTTGGTCACTGATTCTCACCTGTTGTGCTTGAGTCTCACCTGGTCAATGAGTCTCGCCTGACCACTGAGTCTACCTGTCCACTTCAGTCTCACCTGGTCACTGATTCTCACCTGTTGTGTTTGAGTCTCACCTGGTCAATGCATCGCACCTGGCCACTGAGTCTACCTGTCCACTTCAGTCTCACCTGGTCACTGATTCTCACCTGTTGTGCTTGAGTTTCACCTGGTCATTGTGACAGTTGGTAGCAGACAGAGCGGCAGTCGTATGAAAGCATTTGCTTCAGTGACAACAGAGTCCCTCAGAGCTTCGACGTCCAATGTGTGAGAGCTCAACATTCGCTGTACATAAGCCACGTTCTAACACACCACACAAACGACATCAGTCGATAACGTATCAACAACTATTGTCGACTCTGCACATCTGTGATGTAAGAAAGTCATTTGACGAAATAATCAACATACGAATACGAGAGAGAACAGTGCAGATAAATGTGATTTCCGGACAGAACAAGTGAGCGAGTAAGAAAACAAAGACAAGATGGTTGGAACATGGACAGACCTCCGACTGCTGAGTCTGAAGCCTTGACCTTGAGTTCATATTCTGCTTCACAAGAACACGTATCAAATCCTGCTTCTTCTCCTGCAATGTCACAACCAGAACCTCACTCAGTGGCCACGTTTCACAGCAGCAAACAGGTCGTTCTGCAGAAGCACCAATAGAAACATTCGGCCTCCAGAAAAACTTTCAACAGCCATGTAATGGCTTAGTATTATAACTGGTTCTTTCTTGGCTCAATCGAAAAACGTCTCCTAACAGCAGCGGCTTGGTCTGACTATCAGGTTCAGAATCTACATTTCTCTCGTGCTGTCAGCGGTGTTATATGGCTCGGAGACATGAACATTGCAAAAAAACAATAACGACAGGAACAGTCTTTTCTTGCAGTCATAAAGCTGTATCTAGGCATGAAACAGTACAACTGACTCGGTGGTGTAGCGGTAGGGCGTTGGACTCGTGATCAAGAGGTCTCGGGTTTGACTCCGACTGCGACATTATTCGGGCAACAACCCTGGGCAAGCTGTTCACAGCTAATGTACCTCTGTTCACCAAGCAGTATATCTTGGTACCTTGCGAGGGCCTTCATGCTAAAAGCGCCGTGTTGTTGGCAGCGGCATAGGGTCCAATGAACAAGGGGGTATTGTAGAGCGGTTCTGCGGTGATTCTCGAATTGCAAAGAACCGTGATATAAATCATCTACTTTACCTTGTAACAGAGTCACTGACACTGCAACCACTGCGAGAACGAAGTTGCCAGGTCTACCATTCCTCACTGCCAACAGACACGGCCACATTTGCCATCTACCGACAGACACATCTGTTTCTCAAGCAGTTCAACTATCAGCTGAAGTCCTAGCTGGATCTCCTCCTGCTGCAGACTGGAAGCATTCACCAGGTCGACTGGAAGACAACGGCTTATCCACTAAAGCCGCTCAAACCCTGAGACTTGACTGTAAATGGAGGTACCGCGGCGGCAGCCCCACCGCCGTTCAGGCCTAGCGACCCTGCCCTCTGTGGGAGCTGTCCCCTAGTCACCCCATATTAGTGTAGACTAGGGTGTTTATTTTGTGTATATCCTTTTGTGTCTACATTATTGTCTGTGTATTTAGTTGTTTTCGTTGTTTTCTTTCTCCTTTGTAGCATCTCCTTCAGTACTTTGATACTGCTGGTTGGGTCTTTTGACCTGGAAAAACCGTCTCCCATATAACCCATACTGTGTTGGCGGGGACGTAAAACACTGCTCATTCACTCACTTGACTGTAAATTATAATCGGACACTACGATCCTCAGCTGATCAGTGACTGAGTTTGACCAAGCACAGTCCATGTCAGTAATACACTCTGTTGAACATGCAAAGCTAAGTGTTGTAACAGATGTAATAACCGTGAGTTTGTTGAAGTCCTGAATCTGTTGGTGCTTGGCATAAAGAACCTGTTTGTCGGCCGTCGCCTGCTTCACGTTCGCTGTCAGCTCATCCGAGATGCTATTCAGTGCCGCGACAGACGCACGAGAGCTCGCAAGCCGCGTCTCTGCGTCGACGAGTTTCCTGTGTTTTATCAGACAAAATGAGCAGTTATCCACTCAACATGCAGACGTTAAACCATGCTCAATCAATCAATCAATCATTCAATCTATCCACTCAACATTAACGACTGCAAAAGGCAACAGCTTACATGTAATTATGCTTTATTCACTGAACATTTGTTGAATACTGTTTGTTTGTATGAGTGTGCAAATGAACAGTAAATGTTTTGTTGTTTGACTCAAGAGCCACCAGATTTGACATGGGGAGGTACAGACATAGACGGTAGACAGTCGAATCCAACAGTCTTTCATTAGCAATTTATTACTCGTAGTCGTACTGACTGTACTGGTATGCGATAGCCGAGTGGTACGGTGCCGGACTTGCGACCATGAGGTCGTGGGTTCGAATCCCACCCGCGGCTGCTGTGTACCCACGTCAACTCAGCGTGCCATCCATCCGGGGTCAGTTAATGAGTACCAGCGAAAGCTGAGGAGTAAATGGACATACCACGCAATGCACTGGCCCCATATCCATGGTCTTGCGGCTATGGCTGGTGTCCGGCTGAGGGCTAAAGAAACGGAGATCAGAGCCACCCCATGGGCCTTAAGGCTTGGGAAAGGACTTTTAGTTGTATTGATGGCTGTCAACTGTTCATTTGAACAAGGTTTTACATCCCGCTCGACACATTACTGATCAATTTGGAGACGATCTTCACAGCCAATGTCTTGACAGGTACAAAACACTCAGCCTTCTCAACCGATCACTTGGCTAATATTGACAAAACTAAACAGAACTACAACCTAGAACAACAGAAAAACCCAACAACCATGAAAGAAAACCACCAACATACGCACTAACTACAGCAAATGAAACTAGAGCCTGGTTTAGTGGCCAGGAAACCGAAACAGACTGTGCCTATTCCACAACAACTCAAAAAGCATAACATGGACAATGTTGCAGACCAAACAGCAGTGCCTAGGACCAAACGCAGACATCAGTCTCCAGAGTGGACAATTCTGAGCCACATCAATTGCTTCATTCAGGGATAGGTTATTGGATTTAAAGGTAGAACTGTTCTATCTTTTATCACCGATCTACCACTTGCCATGTAATAGTAATGCACAGCCTGTCTCTAGGCTTAATAACAGCATCATCCAGTTCACTATCCATCCATCTTTTCAGCCAATCACCAGCCTGCTTTCTCAAACCGTTATACAAGCCACAGTCTACCTGGCGAGCTGCAGATGTTGTGGATCACTGTACAACTGTCTCAGTCTGTCGTCGACGGCAACGGACACCTCATCCAGCCGCTTCTGCAGCTGCCACGAGTTGTTTTTGTGTTTCTCCATCTCAATGAACCTCGCGAACATGGCAGACTGGGCCGCCTGCCGAGAAACAAATACACTCTCATGACTGGCCTCAATATTAGTTCAACATAAACCACAACGCAAAGTATACTGGTTGCACTATAAAAGCTACTGAAACTAATACTTGGACTCATACAGTGCATACAGAATTACTGATATTGATAATAATTATAACTGTTTAAAGTTTAGTAACCAGAAACCTTAAGTTTGTGCAATTGAGCACATCTGATGGATGTGATCGTGAGAAATGGATAAAATTAATAAGACAAGAGAGAGGCTGGCAGCAATGAGGAATATTGGGTGACATATCTGGTGCCAGCTGACGTGGATTATCGGAATAGGTCGGCTGTACAGATAACAAATGGAAGTGTAGACTGAAAAGCCAGTTATTTTGTTGTTGTATTTTAACAACCAAAACATCATTTGACAACAAACCAAACATCATATCATCACCACACCAACAACAGGACCTGAGTATCTACTGATAATACCACTTCAATACACAAACAACACATACTTCCAACAACTGATGGATGCTCTGTAACATGGACGGTGGAGACGACACATCGGAAAGCCGGCCGCTCTCTTCATACTTAAACCTACAAGTTAACCAATAACATGCAGTACAGACAAGCTGTACCAGTAGATAAGATTTCTATCATCTTTTTATAAATATAGTTTGACAGAAGTTCACTATTGATTTCACACAGATCTCTGTAGTCCTGACTAAATAATACAGAACCAGTGTAGGATATAACATGTCAAAATTACATTAGTGATTCCATTTTAAAACTATTAAAGCTACCCAATTAAAACAATAGCGACAGAAACATATTAAAGTCACAGCTGACATGTTAGGTCCAGCTAAAGAGTAATTTCGTACCGTAACTGTTCAACATCCTTTGTGATATCAATAGCGGCAGTTTTCTGTGACAACGCGAGGCTTGTTTCTTCAGTATAAGCACAGAGCGCAGACAACAACTCATTTGGAGTGATGTCAGTCAACGCTGCCTCGACACGTTTCCTCATCTCATTCTTGCTACGACTCCTTCACACAGCACACAGATCCTCACTGGAAATTACTCTGCGACTTTTCAGGCCACCACAAATACGTAATGAATACTTCAACAGTGCTAGATAGTCTCCACTTCTTGAGAAGATATACACTGTGTCCACGAAAAAACTATAACACTAGACAATGTAAGATAGAAATGTCAAATCTGAACGCATCATAACCAAATTGCGTGTGCTTGATTATGAATGTATCTGCGACAGAATTGCCAAATTTCATAAGAAAATATTATTTATTACATGACTTATTAATATCCAAACATTGACGGCAAAATATTTCAGTTTCCAATATAGCGTCACATACTGTAGTCAGACACTCAGGCGTCCAGCCTACAGAGCACGTAAGACAGTGCATTTGTTAACTCATGAAACACCAGATTTCATCACTCCAGCTCTGTGGCCAGCCAACAGTCCTGACCTTAACACAGTTGACTACCAGATTTGGTGGAAGCTGCAGGATCGTGTGTACCGCAGCCACGTGACGTTGACCAGCTGAAGTCGCGCCTGATCGAAGAGTGGGAACATTTCCACCAGGTGGTCATCGATAAAGCGGTCAGGTAGTGGCGTCCACGTCTTGGAGCTTGCGTCGACTTCGTGCACATGGTGGACATTTTGAACACAGACTTTAGATGTACTGAAGTCTTGCCATTCGCACGGACGCACACTTGACAGTCAATCACGCCTGTGCCAATAGTGGACCCTTATGCTTTTGAGTGACCTTACTAAACTTGCTGTAGGTTGCAGATGTTGACCGATTTTGCTGAAATTTGGTGACTTGTTTGCAATGTAACCTCGCACTGTTGGTGTAGAATTTTGTTAAAATCCGTCGTTGTTTGCCAGAGTTATGGCAATGTATACAGTGTTACAGTTTTTTCGTGGACACGGTGTAGTGCTACTATGGATAGATATGTACAATTCTTGAGATTTCATATTCTCAGACAATATGAGCTAAAACAGGAACACTGGTCTAATATTATGTAGACTGTCATATACGTTCCATACAGCTCAGTATCCTTTGGGTTAATTGGGGAATGTGCATTGGACTGACTGGAGGCTCGGCATTATACAAGTAACATGCTTATACCACATGGCAAAGTAAGCAAAGTTAAGTGTAAGGCAAACTCACCCAGTGTTAGGGTTAGGGCCAGATGACATCCGGGTAACTTAGTTTTTACCTGTTCATTGATCATTCTTGCCACTACAGAGTACGAAACTTGTGAATTATACCATAAAATGTTCACCTCAACCATTTTACCAGAATGTGAAAGCTAACAGTTAGACAAAATGGCAGAATCAAGAACTGCTAACATAGCTTGTTCGTTGCCTTCAAACGAGCCGTCGTAAAGTTGTTGAAGGAACGTTGCAATCACTTGACACGTCTCACGAACCGTCTTCTACACCACACCGGCACACAGACATATATGAACCAGACGATGACCTGCTATATCAGCAAACCACCAACGACGCGTTAATTGCATTGCAACCACTCATGTCATTACTTCTACCATGATTCCCACTAACATGTTGTCGACATTCAATCGTTCCATCAATACATGAACATCTACATTAAGATTCGTACGGCATTCCTAAACAGAAAACAACCAGCAGTGCTGCATGTCATCTGATATAATTCTTTGTCAGAAAAATCGTCATTTAACACCTGCTTATTCAAGTTTTTCTATCCACAAGCCCGCTGAGTACCACATACATGTACAAGTGAGCCATCGATTATATGGTAGACCACCTACTGTTATGCAAATTTATAACTTTTTTGAAATAAGTATTCTATGTGACATTCAAGTTTGTTTACAAACAAATCACAATTATTGCTAAATTTATCGCAAGTATGTCGTAAGTTCAACTTAGTACACCTGTGGAGCTGTCCTGTGTTTCTTCTAAGTTTTGCATAAGTTTTTCCTAAGTCTGTCCGAGGATTCTTTGTAATTCGACTTGTCTGTCCAATGTTTGGTGTAATTTTGAATATGTCCTAAGTTTTGCCTAAGTCCTACTTAGGAACTTTTGTAAATCAGGCCCTGGTGCATTGCCAGCTGATTTTTACATGCGTAATTAGAACATAAAAACTGCAAAAAATAACCATCAAGAAATTCACTTCGTAGAAAATATGGTGTACATCAGTAAATGTGGAGCCCATATGCATCAAACCACTTTGACAGCCATTTCACAGCTTAATCTCAGAGGTAACTAGTGCTCTAACATAGGAAGACTGCTGGAGTTGCAGGCATAAAACCCGACCAACAGGGTCACAGCCTGGAGTGTAAAAGCTGGTATAAACTCTAACATTCAGTTTAGCACAGAGGCAATTCATGAAAATCGAGCACTTTGTGACAAGTTTCTGCAATTTGGCACAGTATTAGGTATAGGTATGTTGATTTCAAAAACTACCGCATACAGACTGTAGTGGCCCCTGGTGGCCGTTATGCGCAAAATCCAATATGGCCGCCATCCAACAACTGTATCATCACATCTCAGCTTTTATTTACTGTATGGTACTCTGTAGTAGCACTTTACCTCGGTTTTGGTGGTC
>Ga0056114_1000755_pt1 | contig 12571 bp, 7 predicted proteins | sample WorMetHERISLAND1_FD_77005 | JGI IMG/M metagenome (GOLD analysis project Ga0056114, IMG submission 77005) | Marine gutless worms symbiont microbial communities from Max Planck institute for Marine Microbiology, Germany - Olavius loisae HERON... ...
CAATCGTACTACCGTACTATGCGGAAATTGCTTGCACATGCCGTGTTTATAGGCTAAATGTAAAAATTTCTTGCGAAAGTTACTTGCACAAGAGCGCCGCATGACACACTTAAAACACGAAAGATTCAGGTTAAAAGTGGCGCATAGTTTCATGGGCGCTAGTGGTTTGATTCCGTTCACTAATGTAGACGCGACGAATCTAAACTGCCGCTGCGTGCCCGCTTACAGATACGTCTGCTGGCTGACATGAGTGTATCACTACGCACTGCGCCGGACGTTCCCGTTGACGTTCCCACGTAATCTAAAGGTCCCTAGTTTGCCAGTTACAGACTGCACAGACTGGCGATCGTACTCAATTTTGTATTTTCTTGTCAATTTTTAAACTCCCTCTGGATAATATGTACCGAGGGCCAAAATAATAATAATAATGTCAATATTTATAGTGCATCATGGCAAGGCCGTGAGAGTTCACTTGGTTCATTCAATGAATTCAGACTGCCAAGCAGCCACCAACTCTCAGACCTAGATAACTGACTTGGGCTGTGAGTCTGCCTGTAGGCTGCCATCATCTACACACCCATCGTCGCCATTTATTATTATTACTCAGCTTCAAGGCTGATACTCATTTTACAGTCTCACAGAGGATAGAAGGCTGAGTCAACCTTGGTGGCTGGTTACATACTGAGCCACAGAAGGTCACCTGTCCAAGTACTAACTGGGCCCATCATAGAGTAGCTACATTCATTCATTCATTCATTTCACGAGTGCATTTGTTGCCGTCGTATTCAGTCAGTTGATAGTATCTGCTTCGTGGAGGCTCAACAAGCCGCCATCCAGTTTTGTGACTGGGCACAAGTCGACAATATGCTCCATGGTCTGTTGCTCTCTGCAATCACAGAGTGGAGATGAGGCAAGACCCCATTTATGCATGTTAGTGCGACACGGGCCTTGGCCTGTGTGGAAACAATTCAACATTGTCCAGGGACGTGGCAGGTTGAAGCCAGGCTGTTGGATAGCCACCGAGATCTATATTAATCGAGATCAACGTGTTACCACTAAGCCATGCCACCACACTATAGTGTCTGTTATGTACTGATGTGTTGTCGTTACCTGCTACAGGAACGCCTTGAGCGACACCGGCAAGATCTGCAGTTTGGAGGTAAGCAACACATTTTCCCTTTCTTTGATGTTGCTGAAATTTGACTTTGTTCAAATGGTGTTGCTGATGTGTAATAATAATCAACGTTGTGCGGCTGCGCAGCTTCGTAAATTGTGCCGTGCAGCAGTTCTGAAGTTCTGTCCACGACTTAATAACTGCTGTATATTTTACATGTGATTAACACTAAGTATTAATTGGTCCGATTGCTCAGTTGTTAAAATGTGTTCCACAGATGTTTGTATTGTTCCGCTCACTCCAAAAATAGAGGAAACATTGATAATTAATCATCGTCATCATCGTCAGATTTGTAAAACGCCAAACTTAAAGCTACAGAGGCATACCACATGGTATGCTGGCACCATATCTGTGGTCTTGTGTCTTCAGCTGGTTCCGGGTTAGCGTTAATGAAAGAGATTGATATCATCGCCGCCCTTTGGTGCTAGTGAGGCTCGGGAAGGACTTTGTTTTATTGGATGCTTTTTTTACTTACAATTCATCGTATGTTGGTAGATGAGATAGCAATGTTCTTTCTTCCTGTTTGACTCTGATGACCGGTGCTGCATTGTTTGGGCATTAAGTTCTGAAACGTTGTTTTGGTTTGGTCATCAGTGGCAAGCCATTGTTTCTGTGTGCAATCAGAGAGTCTGTCGCAGCGGACCGCTGGTAGGCAGTCGACGTCATCGTCTCACGCTCAGTCAGACTTGACCAGCTTGCAACACATTCCTGAAAACCAGTTTCCGCCATATGCTACTATATCGAAAGGTATGAACCAGGTACTGCTGTCAGTCGGTGGACAGAGCTTCGAACTCTTTGTCTGGTTCACCTCATGGTTCACCATTGACACTGGATGATGTTGACAGCTGCTGAAACATGTCTGTTTGTGTGATGGTTGTGTGACGTCGACCGACAGTCGACTCTTTCACTAGATAGATTTGTGACCGTTCAGTTGAGGGGTTGTGTACGATACAGAAATGCCAACCTTCCTGCTTTTAACGGAACTCTTCCACCCTCTGAGCATATTCCCACAATTCCGTGTGGGATTTGTGAAATCTCACTTTTGCAGAATCCTCAAAAATAGCACATTTCTTGTCACCAAATGGACTCTTTCTAGCTCAAAATGAGTCAAAACAAGACATCCCTCCCTATCGTTATTGCCTCTCACTCCCCACCTCCACCACCTCGGGCTGATCGCTGTTTCTGATTTTGGAAAAGTTGGCATGTCTACGAATAGCAGTCATACAGGACAGCAGACAAATTAAAAATTCAGAGAATATACAAACTAAACACAGCCCATAAAAAGCAAACAATGCAAAACACTGCAAAACAAAACCACCCTGGTTCAGTCACTTTTTATGATACTCGGCCTGGAAACCAGATGGGCTTTTTCTACAGCTCCTGAGCCCACACGGTGCCTGAACTCCCGTACAAGTGGCATACAGTGACATATGCTGCAAATGATTAGAATACACTATGCGCATGCTGTAGTATTGAAACTCTGCGATGTTGTGAGTGCAGCGTACGGCAGCAAGGTAGGTCCGCGGTTAAACCCTGAAGACGGCAGCGTCAGTCCACACAGCAGCAGTGCACACACGTCACCAACGACTCGCAACAGGCAACGAATCAGATCAGCCGACGCCGACAACAAGAAGCTCGTAAGATTCCTCTCGTCCTCTGTGTTGATGTCAATGTCACTAAGAGTTTTTGCTTCCTACGATGTGCAGTATGCTTGCCATGGCATGAAACTCGCCATTAGATTAAAATTGCTAATCTGCATTGTTTGTGCTCCTGCTTAACACGTTCGCTGCCTGGCCAAATTTTCCCGGTGTACAGCTAAGTTACATGTACTGAATGACGAGTATACTCGTCTGTGACACTTACTGATGCATATTAATTGATGAGATAACTTGGCAATGGCAGCGAATGTGCTGATGCACTTTTGAGCACTTAACGACCTTTGACATCTTTGTTTATCATCTGGATCACATGTCCCTCACACACCAGCTCTGAGGTCTGTATCACATTGTGGACTAGTGTGATGGGCATGTTTACTGTGTTGACTGAGCCACGGATGGCAACGTACCAGTGCATTTTGTAGCAAGTTCTCCGGGAGTGTTATGTGTTGCACTCACCACTGCCAGTAGATCTCACAAGTCACAGCGAGAGGCTGCAGTATGTTGGGCTAAATGAAGGAAGGGTTTTCTGCAGCATGTTGTGCTTTAACCTGTTCTTATTGAACTCTATATTAGACTTTCTCTAGCAGCCCGGCTCACGGCGCCTGCATACTGCTGGCCCCATGGCTAGTTAGGCACCAGAGTAAAAGTGGCATACCACATGGTACGCTATGGTCTTGTGTCTAGGCATATTGACCGCCTGTTACAGCGCTCCTCTGTTTTTACTGCCCAGGCAGCGATCATTCTGCAGTCATCTCCAGGTTCAAGTCTTCCCCATATTATTTGGCATGATGTGGGACCCAGCCCAGACCGACTCCGCTAACAGATGAACTAATTGCTGTGTGCCGGCCGCTTAATGGCCATTTTGTACTTGTGGTTCTAAGCTTGATTCTGTGTGGCAGAGATCACGTCGGGACTCGAACGAGGACTGGGAAATTCCGAACGAAGAGATTGTAATCGGTCCACGGATTGGTTCCGGGTCATTTGGAACAGTGTTCAAGGGACAGTGGCACGGTCCAGTGGCAATCAAGCGTCTGAACGTCAATGAGCCGACACCAGCGCAACTCGAAGCATTCAAGAACGAAGTTGCCGTGTTACGGTGAGTAGCGTCGCTTGTCAGCGTACGTTGAATTTCTCGCCAGAACAGTTGAGTGATTAGTTCACGTGATTGGCTGGATGAGCATGTTGGGTAGTACGTACAGGAGTGTAGTGCCATTTTTGACATCCTGACACTCTGGCGCTCAGCCGGCCCTGAGCGTCAGAGTGTCCGGATGTCAAAAATTACAAATGACGGCTTAACCCAGTCTGGGGGTACCGCGGCGGCAGCCCCACCGCCGTCAGGCCTAGCGACCCTGCCCTCTGTGGGAGCTGTCCCCTAGTCACCCCATATTATTCTAGACTAGGGGACTTGCTATGCTTATTTTGTGTGTGCATTATTGTCTATGTATGTGCATTTAGTTGTTTTCGTTCTTTTCTTTCTCTTTTGTAGATCTTCCTTCAGTACTTTGATACTGTTGGTTGGGTCTTGTGACCTGTAAAAACCGTCTCCCGTATAACCTATACTGTGTTGGTGGGGACTTAAAACAATGCTCACTCACTGGCACAGGATGCTTTATAGCTGTACCCATATGGCAACAGTGGGCGTCAAAGGGTTATTATTATGATTATTATCACTAGTAGTAGTACTTGTTATCATCGAGTGAATTGTGATGTCGGATGTGTGACTCAAGAGAGATGTTTTGATGTGGACGTTCAGGAAGACGCGACATGTTCACATATTACTGTTCATGGGCTGCACATCCAAGCCGTTTCTCGCCATCATCACACAATGGTGTGATGGGTCCAGCCTCTACAAGCACCTCCACGTCGATGAAACCAAGTTCCCGATGTATCTGCTGATAGACATTGCACGGCAGACCGCGCAGGGCATGGAGTGAGTCGGCATTGTTGAGCTCTATCATGCAGATACTTGCACTTCTTTTCATAGTAAAGGTGGAAATAGGGATTTCCTTGGGATGGAGAAAATAGAACACTTGAGAGAACTTGAGTCATATTTATTATTCACCCGACCAGGACTATATGTCTGTTAGGAAGGAAGTCACCCCAGTCTGCAGTTGTTGTTTAACAGTTTGTATACACTGCTGTCCCATGGCTTCTTGTAGTGTCCAGCCCGTGTGTTGTCATGTAGCCGGCAAAGGCTTGTATTGAACGTGATTGGATTTGTCAGTTACTGCATGGTTCACCAGCAAACCCTCGGTGTGTGCCTGTGAAATTAATCTCCTAACATGTGAACCCGAGTCCACTGAATGAGTGATGTGCTCAGGTAAGGAATTGTTCACGTCTTTGTGTTGGTCTCCGTCCTCTGGCAGGTCGCACACACAGTGGGTGTAGACGATAGCAGCAGCCTACGAGAGGACTCACAGCCCGAGTCAGCGAGACAGATGGTTTTGGATGTCTGGCATACAAGACTAGCTGTGGCCTTGTGTTGTTTACAAAGCCACGCTGTGTATAATGTTTCGTGGTGTGTACCGTTGTAGTTACTTGCATGCGAAACAGATCATTCACAGGGATCTCAAGTCTAACAGTATCTTTTTCATGTACACCAGCATCAGTGAAGTTGCACACATTGAAGGATCCAGACTTTAGTTGCATTAGCTCGTCCGTGCATTCGTTAACCCTTTGACGCCCAACTGTTGCCATATGGGTACAGCCATAAAGCCTCCTCTGCAAGACGGGTTAAGCCGTCATTTGCGGTCTGGCACAGGATGATTTATAGCTGTACCCATATGGCAACAATGGGTGTCAGAGGGTTAGTACTTTTGTATATTGTCATTCAGTTTTTTTGTGCTGTTCTCTGTTACATTAATGCTTAGTTTTGATGTTGATATAGCAAGTCTTCCCATCAGTCTACCCAACATGTTGGTTGGCTTAGAAATTCGTCTCTTACAATGTATTGAATGGGACGTCAAACCGTACGTTCCACTGCTAAATTATCACCAGCCAAATAAACATTCACGTGCGTTGTCCCTGTATGTAGTTTATTGTGCCTGTGCGTGACTGGAATGATGTACTTTGCTGTTTCTGATGTGATGTGATGTGGTCGTTTTTCTTGACCTTTCGCTAGATATATTTCTGACAGACAATTTCACGGTGAAGATCGGTGACTTTGGCCTAGCGACAGTCAAAGTACGGTGGAGCGGATCCCATCAGTTTCAGCAGCCGAGTGGCTCTATACTGTGGATGGTAATGACTACTGGTTTATAGTAATAATAATAATAACACCGTGATAATCTTTACGTCATGCGTTAAGCTGTGCGAGAGTTCACCTGGTTCATGCGATGAATGCAGCACAGCGCCAGGTATCTGCCGACCTTTGGACCACGCCGATCGGCTTGAACCATAAGCCCACCTATAGGCTGCCAGTTAACTACACTCACCATCGCCATTTATTATTACTCGGCTCAAAACTGATACTCATTTTAACGGCCCACAGAGGATAGAAGGCTGAGTCTACATAGGTGGCTGGCTAGTGGCTACATATTGGGACAGTTTACCCGCCTGCAAACAGTCACCCATCCAAGTACTAACCGGGCTCGACGTAAAGTAACTACGTTGATCGCGACCAACGCGTTACCGCTAAGCCATGCCACCACCCAATTAGTTTGCTTCTGGTTGATAGTTAATAGAGGCGGGGGGTACCACGGTGGCAGCCCCACCGCCATTCAGGCCTGACAACCCTGCTCTCTGGGAGCTGTCCCCTAGTCACCCCATATTATTGTAGACTAGGGGACTTGCTGTGTTATACGTGTATGCTGTATTTGTCTACTATTTTGTGTGTGTATGCATGTGTATTTTGTCTTTTCTTAGTTTTCTAGTTTTTTCCTTTACAGCTTCCTCCTTCAGTACTTTGATACTGTTGGTTAGGTCTATTGACCTGTAAAAACCGTCTCCCATATAACCTATACTGTGTTGGAGGGGATGAAAAACACTGCTCAATCCAATCCAATAATATAGGCAGAAGTCTTTCTGTCTGCTGACTGCTGTTATAACATTAACCACTGTTCAGTGAAGCGCCGTTACTCGCCTTTGCTCTGTGTACAGTCGCCGGAGGTAATTCGTATGAAAGACACGAACCCGTATACGCCTAAGTCAGACATCTATGCGTTTGGCATTGTCCTGTTTGAGCTCGTCACTGGACAACTTCCATACAGCAACACTAACAACAAAGATCAGGTTTACTTCATTACTTCACTTGCAGACCCGATTCTGCTATTTTCTTGTATTATATCTGCATGCATGTTGTATTATTGTAACATGCTGAGGTGAGCCTGGTTAGACTGAGGTCTGTCTGGATGACTAGCCACCCTCCTTCAGTGCTTTGGTACTGTTGGTTGGGTCACAAGACGTGTAAAACATTGTCTCCAAAATGACCTGAACTGTGTTGAGTCGGACATTAAACCTTGCTCGACCTCAGTGCGGATAATTTGCCAATATTTTGTCATAAACTGATTGTCAGTGTGCTGTCCGATTGGTCTGTATCCACAGTTCTGGAGAGTTTTTGTATACCGAGATGCCTGTTGTAATGGTTCAGTCCCGTTTCGGCGAAACGGGTTTTGGCGAATCAGTTTTCGGCGAATCGGTAAGACACCGTTGTAATTTACTGTGTGTGTAGAATACAAAACAAAACTGATCATGATACAGATGCATTGTAACGTAATCACACATTCAGTACGAAGCTTATGATAATTACTGATGCTGCGATACCGCGCTAAACAGATTATCGTAATATCTCTGTTGTAATGCGCATAGTTATAGCTTTAAAGTGGTTGGTCTAAAGCTGGTTGTACAACTGTGCATTATGCATTGTAAAAAAATTAATCACAAACTGCCTACCCTATGCTGTGCCGTTATGTAAACAAGTGAGTGAATGTTTAGTAGCAGTACAATGCCGAGCAGACCTGACATAATGCTATTACGCTGTCTATGGATTAACTTACGTTAACTCTATTTTTCATGTCCGTAAAATTCGAGGCAGATACAAAATAACAACAAAAACAATAGACAAATTTGTAATTAAAATGCTTTAATTAAACAGTTTTCTAAACGATATTAGTAATTTTCCTTTAACTGTTGTAACTAAATTTCAAAGGTTTTACTTAGATGGAATATTGCCAGTAACATTTTCTGAAGCCTGAAAGTGCCCGCGTATTATAGACATGTACTTTAGTTTTACCCTTGACTAGGAGTTATAGTCTACCCTGCACATTATACACGAGTGCACATTATAATTGAGATATTATGGTATGACTTTTTCACCTACTGTGGACTGGAAGAGCTCACTGGGGAGACGAGAAATGTCTTGGTTGAAGACGACTCAACTCTCACAGACTGTCATGGAGTGAAGCAGTCGACCTGGGCCAACATTCTCAAAACTTCTTAGGAAAATCTTAGGAAGATTTCTTATCTTAGAAAAATCATGGTAAAATATAGAGCAAAGCACTAATTTCAAATTATGAAATAATGATGCAATAATAATTGTAATTAACTTTTATTTTTACGTCTTGTTGGAAGTTTATTAAGAGACGTTGTTGTTAAATCTTCAATTAGTAAGTATCTAGCGAAATTATGTCTGCTCATTGCTTTCCCAGATATTGTCAAAGATTGTCCTAAGATGTGAAATCTTCCTAAGATTTTCCCAAGAAGTTTCGAGAATGTGGGCCCAGATCCAGAAATCTGGAGACTGTTGATGACTAGTGGTGATATGCACTTGTAATGGTGTAACCCAATAACAATGACGACGACCACTCATGTTAATTCCATCGTTGAAACTGAATGCTGCTATGCCGTCATAAACTGTGACATGGTGATGACTGACTTAAGTCTGTGTTACACTTATCTGTGATGCAGTTACCCAATGCCTCCGGTGTGTTGACGTGTCGACAGATACTGTTTATGGTTGGGAAAGGTTTCCTGAAACCAGACATCTCTCTCGCACGCAGCGACACACCCAAGGCTCTACAAAGACTAATGCTTGATTGTATAAAGTTTGACGCCGACGAGCGACCACTTTTTCATCACGTATGTCATCTGCCTTGCATCGTTATCTTCTCATGTTTTTCCAGTTTTTTTTGCGAGTCATTCTCTTTGTTTATTTATTTTCGTGCAAGATAATCAGTTGTTGACATATTTTGATGAATATCCCACAGAGTCCAAATTCTGGCGGCAACAAACGCCCTGCATTACTGTGTGAAAACCATTCGGCTGAGAGCTACTGAAGTTTGCAGAATGCCTTATCACAGTAAAGTAGGGTTTAGTGGCATTTTGAGCACGCAGACAGCGGCTTTCTTTAAATATACTCATAGGTTGAACGATAAACTAATTCAATGTGAAATTCTTTAAATACACAACCTTTTGTTGATTAATGTTGACGTTTTGGCTTCGACTGGAGCCTTCGTCGGAACGGTTTGTCTAATCGCCGTTCGCTGCTCAGTTTCCGGGGAGAGTCTTCCACATCTACGACAACCTGTTTGCCCCAAAAGTGAGTGGCGATCGGCGATTAGACAGATGGTTCCGACGAAGGCTCCAGTCGAAGCCGAAACGTCAACATTAATCAATGAAAGGTTGTGTATTTAAAGAATTTCACTTTGAATTAGATAGCGGCTTTATCATGACTTATCACAGTCAGATACTGAATATAGTCTCAGCTCCAGTACAATGGGCCACGGTGAAGAGGTCATTGCTCGGAATGTGCCTTATATCAACAGTGTTTTTGTTTTCTTTGAGGAGGTGACTTTCAACCGCCATCCTCAAGGTGCCTGCCGCCCATTCAGACTGTTACATTTAAATTTTGTGGCCAGGCAGATTACTAAGGCCCGTGACACATGCTACAGAAACCGGTACAATAAATCGACACCGTTTTCCGCCGCTGATTTTTCGTTCCGTGTGTGTCTGGAATGTAAATTTCTGGCACCAAAAATAAACGTGACCGAAATATTAGATAAATAAACAAATGACAACACTGCATACAACTATGTTAAAAAAGTCTACAGTTACTGGTATCATTCATCAACCAATCACGGGTCATCATTTCAGTCACGTGCACGCCACTTTCTGGCTTGGAATAGAACAGTGTTTAAATCGGCGCCAGACTCTGGTACCAGAAGAATCCGGTCCAAGATTTGCACTACACATGTGCCAGAAATCTGTGCCAGATTCGATTTATGCCGTCGGTTCCTGGACCATGTGTCTTGAGCCTTAAACATTGTATCAGACTACGTACATTTGTTGACGTTTGACTCCAGTGTAGTAGCCAGCAGTCTCTGTACTGGGTCTAAAGTGTATCACTGGTGATGGTTTGCAGGTGTTGGCTTCGTTAGAAAGTCTGATGAGGTCTTTGCCGAAGATCCAGCGGTGTCAATCGGAGCCGACTGTCGAGCGTGGCTACATGCAGTCAGCGGCCGACAGCAATGACTTTGCATTCACCGCGCCGCCAGTGACATCGCCGCGGACACCGCTGAACACTCAACAGTGGGGCCCAATGTTCTCTGTGCCGTATAAAAGCAAGTAGGGGGTTCATACCAAGGCCTGTGTAGAATAGAATACTCAATCACATGTGGGTCGTGCGAGCAGCCCGAAGATGTGGGCTGTCAGTTTGCTACCAGTGGTAGCAAACTGACACCAAATAATAATGAAATAAATAATTAAATAATCAAACTATAATAATCATAATATAATCAAATAATAAATATAATATACTATAATTAAACTAAATAATTTTAACAAGTCATCTTACAAACAAGCGATATGTAAAATCATGGCGTCCCCCTATTTGTTTACAAATTGCGGTCTCCGCACGACCTGTGTTAAGTATTCTATTCTCCATAGGCCTTGGTTCATACCGGTGTCTTGTGACGGACAGTGGCCCGCGTACCGGAAACGTGTGATGATTGTTTGTAAATATATTTTCTCAGTGGATCGATCGGTCAGCGTTTGACGGGCGTTGACGCGGTGTACATACTCACCGATGGTGTGTTGTCGCGGCACTGTGTATTATATGTGTGTCTGTCGCTACGTCCGACCAGTGCAATTTCTACCACTGATGCAGTCAATCCGACACTGCTTTCGCCTTCCTAATTGTGATTTCAGCCGATTAATGATGGTCGATGCTGAAACTCGTTCTCTGCCGCTCGTTGTGCGGCAGCCCGGCGAATGAACGCTGTAGAAGCCGCCGCCCTCATGTGCCTCTCTTCATCCAGCGATACATTCGTCAGAACGTCGCCGCAACCCTTCGTGCTGCGCATCGCCGTCGTGGCTTGCTTTCGTTCTGAAATCAACGGGTGACCTGTTAGTCACTACACGCAAACAGTTGAACCGATCTCTAATTTTGTCTCCACACACCTACCTACAAACAGCTGTCAGTTTAATGCAAAGACTCGGCAGTCAGTTGGCATTCTACGGCAGCGTGTACGTATTCCGGCTGTAACGTCTGTTGGCTGACAACATGCCATGTGAGTCGTGCTTCATTGAATTTACTGCGTATAAGTGTCTATAAATGTCTGCGTGTCTATAAGTTGATGCACGTGCAAGTCTGCCTGTATTGTGAAAAGGGGTCTCTTGTCGATGTGAAAAAAAGTGTTGGCAGAATTTGTCCCATTTGTAAAGTTGAGTCATGACATTATTGTCTGAGATGTGGGTTACTTGGAAGGATGGAAGGCTGAGTTGGCCTAGTTGGCTGACCTCTCCGGAAAGCAGACATATCGTGCCAGTAGTCTGGCATGGAAGTGTGAAAACGCACCAGCTGAAACACAGTGTTCTCTCCACTTGGCCACACCACCAATGGTCATTAAAAAAAATGGCCGAGCGTATGATCAATGACAGACTGGTCTGGTACCTGGAAAAACACAAGCTTATCACGCATGTCCAAAGTGGCTTCCGCAAAAACAGAAGCACTACCGATCAATTGGTGCGGCTTGAAAGCTTTGTACGCGAAGCTTTCATACAGAAACAACATGTAGTTGCCGTGTTTTTCGACTTGGAGAAAGCCTACGATACAACGTGGAAACATGGTATCATGAAAGACTTGTACGATGCTGGACTTAGAGGTCGACTACCCCTCTTCGTCCAAGGCTTTCTACAAAACGGACAGTTTCAAGTAAGATTGAGTTCACATATCTCTGATGTATTTGACCAGGAGATGGGTGTTCCACATGGCAGCATACTCTCTGTTACACTCTTTGCACTGAAAATCAAGTGTATCGTTAAAAGTGTATCCCCCAGTGTCGAATGCTCTCTTTGCATGGACGACTTCCTCATATGCTATCCTTCCAAGTTTGTTCACATCATTGAACGACATCTTCAGCAAACATTGAATAAACTGCAGCACTGGGTGGATACTAACGGTTTTAAATTCTCTGAAACCAAAACAGTCTGCATGCACTTCTGCCGACTTGGGAAAGTTCACCCAGATCCTGTGTTGCTTTTAAATGGAACTCAAATCCCAGTTGTCGAACAAGCCAAATTCCTGGCACTAATCTTTGATAGAAAGCTTACTTTTGTGCCTCATCTGCACTGCTTGAGGCAAAAGTGTATGAAAGCTCTTAACCTTTTGCGAGTGGTTGCACATGCCAATTGGGGTTCGGATGAGGCTACTCTACTTCATTTGTATCGGTCGTTGATTCGTTCCAAACTGGATTACGGTGCGATCGTTTATGGCTCAGCGAGAAAGTCATACCTCCGTATGCTG
>Ga0056114_1000756_pt1 | contig 12568 bp, 13 predicted proteins | sample WorMetHERISLAND1_FD_77005 | JGI IMG/M metagenome (GOLD analysis project Ga0056114, IMG submission 77005) | Marine gutless worms symbiont microbial communities from Max Planck institute for Marine Microbiology, Germany - Olavius loisae HERON... ...
CTCACTGTTTTTCTACTGACTCCAAACACGTGACTTTGATTGACTTTGAATCCTGATTTTGTGTTAAATTGCGTTTTGCGCCAGCATGTTTGGAGCTCTGAAGCGTGGCCGCTTTCGAAGCTTAGCTAGTCTTATACTTGTAGTGAATGTTGTTAATGTTGGCGAACTTCGACGGAAAAGAACACTTGCGGCATCGCGCGGTTTCCTTGCGGCAGCACGGTTTTCTTGTATGATACAGTGTTGCGTGACTTGCTGCATTTTTTATCTTGTATTTTTGGTTGCGTCTGTCAGTCGTCTGTCGTGCGTCTGTTTGTCACAGTAAAATGGTAAATGGCTTCTGATATTATAGAGCGCTAGAAAGCGTCAGCATAGCGTCAGCTTTGTCTACCGCTCTTACCATTTAGGCTATACCATTTAGGCCTACCCATGCCAGATCCGAGTCCATCAACGCTGACAGTGTAAACTCCAACTTCCTACAGCTCGCAAGAAGGAGTGGCCACAGCGGGCAGTTCACCCCCTTGCGGTTACCTGTGAACTGTGATACACACTACTTTAGTAGGCCTCGAACCCACAACCTCTCGATTGTTGGTCCGACGCGCTACCAGTAGTGCCACCGACTCACCAGTAGCGTTATGTATTGTGGTTAAAGGTGCATCCTAGAGCAAAAGTTACTATAGACAGCCTATAAGAAGTCGTATATGAGAAATCGATTGGTACCGAAATGAATGACCTTGACCTTTTATGGAGGTCGTTTAAGGTCATGTCACCCATTGCGTCACATTCACCATTTAATATCTCGCAAACCGTTAGAGAATAGAGATAGAGAATTGGTTCCAAAGGACCACCAGTATAGGAAATTGCTTATGGGGAATCGAATGCTCACATGTGACATGACCGATGACGTCACGTGACTCTGAATGGTCAAACTCGTGACTCCAATACGCTTAGAGCCCAATATCTCGAAAACAGCTGGAGATGCTATTTCGCTAAAATTTACAGATAGTCTGTTGTCGGTCGGCTATCCTAGCGACAGCTTGGCTTTTTGTATTGTGTTTTGGGTTTGAAATGAATCCGTGAGTGTGCGTAGCAGTTTGCGTAACCATAGTAACTAATCCGTGGTTACACCATATTGGATGTTTGCAAACGGATGTACGGTAGTCTGGGCTGAAGTCGCTGATATTTTCATTGTGTATATATCGGTAGCGATATTATTTACCGTACTGGTCGCATGACGTCTGTGTGACAATATGGACACTTATTAAACAAACGGCCGGTGTATCATAGCGAGGAGTCGGCCGGTCATTCGATCACAGTGCCTGCGCGCTGGCGCGCATAAACAGGCAAGACGGGGAACATACTGAATTGCATGGGTTGCGGCGGCAGCAAACACGGAAGTCACGGTAAAGGGCGGAGCAACTCTGTGGAAGACAGCTATAACGCACGGCGCCAGCGCGTCAGTGTTCGCATCGGTACGCAAGTGAAGAAGCTTGACACCCCACCCAACATCATTTTCATATTTGGTATGTGACTCAGACGCACGGTGGGTGTTATATTCAGTGTGGGGCGAACTGGCATATCACGCACTAGTACGCTATCTTCAGTGTGTGCCATCTTGTCAGCCATCTTAGCTCTGCCACGACAGCGGACGGCAGCGCTACCCAAATTATCGGTTAACTAACACTGACCTAACCTTGTCTCCTCGCCCACGATTGTAAGCTTTAAAACACTTTCTGCTTCTGTAAATGTTTGAACTGCACAACGGTGATATATGCCGCCATGGGTGTCACGAAACACCGCACCGGCCAAACCGTCCGCACCGGCCCCAAATACAGCGATATCTTACACTGAATAAGCAGCAAAAATAACAAAATGCAAGTCAGAATTGCATGAAAACCGTAACCTTTTCCTTTTCTTAATCGAAATCAATAATATGCACAGCACCAGACACATTATACCAATACCCATGACCTGCATTTGGCGCCGGTGCGGACGGTGCGCTGGTGTGGTGTTTTCGTGACATCGGCTGCCATTACATAGCTGTAGCCTCTAGGCTGCAGCCTCGCTCTAATACTGCAAATTGATTGGCCACACTGAAGATAGCTTGTGTGATCTGTAAGTTCGCCCCACACTGAAGATAACATTTACGCCCAGTTATAGCCATACATAGCCTACTATCTTAAGAGAAATACAATAGCTTATTCACTATTTCCAGTTCAACAGATACATGCTTCTTGAACGTGTTAATAATGCCAGAATTGACACAGGGTGCAGATAGACAGTTCCAGTTATCAACCACTCGATTACTAAAGCTAAATTTTCTCACATCCAATACAAATCTTTTTTGAATAGTTTACAGTCAAAAACTCATGTCCTCTTAATTAAGCTGAATCAAACTAGAAATATTTTTCTCTTGGAATACTATAAACACCAAAATCTTGTACATTTCTGTTAAGTCCTCTCTGATTCCTCTTCTGTCCAAATGAGTTAGTCCAAGGTATTCCAGTCTATCGTCATATGTTAAGTGACCAGTGCCCTATATTAGTTAACTGTACTTTGATTGATTTGATATCTTATAATGTGGAGCCCTTATCTGAAAACAATGTGTGGTGATACGTTCAGATCAGCAAGTCGGGTATTTTTTAATACATTCTCATCTGCGATCTGGAGTAATTTATTGACAAGTTCAGATTGGTGATCAGCCGTTTTTCTGCCATCGTCGGCAGCCATATGGTTGTTGATGTTGCACGTAATTTGAGTCATTATTCAAAAAAATTGGACTTTTTTCAGAAGTCTTTCTCTCAGTATAATTGCTGATGATTACCTGATTGGTTAAGTTTCAGTAGTTGTTTGTCACTGAATGTCTTTTGTTTTAACTAATTTGCAATAGCTAGTAAAGGTATGAAATACTATTACATTAATGTTTACAGGTGGTCCAGGGTCACGCAAAGGATGCATTGTTGATGATCTCATTATGGCGTATCATTTAAAGCATATATGTACCGAGCAATTATTGCACAGTGAATTGCCAAAGAAGCTGGCAGGAGTGGCTAAGATTGAGAACGTTAATGGAGTGAAAGAAGTTCTTGAGGTAAGGACGAATTTGATGTGTATCATGAATTGCTGCTTGAAAGAAAAGAGTATTATTGACACAGAAAATACATCCATAAAAGCACAACTGATTGTGATCATTTAATGTGTAAAATGCAAAAAAGTTTAGAATGTCACATTACATCACATTTCTATGTCCAGGACTTTAATAGTACTGTTTTTGAAAAATCACAATTCAATGCAGGCATGAAGCTATAACTAGAATAAACAAGATTCACTGATGACTGTTTTATTTATTTTTAGCCGACTGTACTAACGGTAGCGCTTATGTTACAGTGTTGCATCTGTCATCATCGTCGTCTGTCGTCTGTGACATGTATTTTGGCTAAACGGTGTGTCCCAGAGCAAAAATTACTATTGGGATATAAAAAATTGTATAATGAGAAATCGATTGGTACCAAAATGAATGACCTTGACCTTTGTTTAGAGGTTGTTTAAGGTAATGTCAACCATTGTGTTGCATTCACCATTGAATATTTCGGAAACCGTTAGAGATAAAGGCTTGGTTCCAAAGAATCACCAATAGGAAATGGCCTATGGGGAATAAAATGGTCACGTGACGTCATCCGTCACGTGACCCCAAAAGGTCAGCTGGTGACCCCAATGCGCTTAGAGTGCAATATTGCGCTCTAAGCATATTAACAGCTGGAGGTGTTGTGTAGCAACAATCGCTAATAGTCTGCTGTGAGGCAGTACGGTCGGCTACACTAGCGACAGCTTGGCTTTCTTGTTTGTTTTCTGTTGACCAGTATTTTAACCCCTGTACTGTACTGTATTTCAGAGTGATTATGATAACAGCAAAATGTTGTTTGTAGTTTATCAGTGAAGTAGATTGTAACTGGCCAATGGCCATAATGTTACTAATTACTATAGCATAGTCATCATGATTTCCAGACTTGGAGTCAAGGCCACAACATGCAAGGCCAAGGACTTGATTCCCGAAGACAAGGTGGGCTATCAAAAAAATACTAGTCTGCCACTAGGTCAAAATTTTATTGTTCACACCTTTTAGTTTATTAGTGTGACAGCATATACGATTAAAAGACTCTTTCACACTATGGCTAAACAGCAGCAAGCTGCAGAAGTTCACAGTTGACTCAGACATGCTTGTTACATTTCAGGAACAGCAGGTCTGACAACATCTTGTCCCCCATTTTATCCCTGCATGGTCTCATGAAGAGACCACTGTGGCTAAACACACGTTCAACAGGTACAGATGTAGCAGGTGCACCGAAGATTTTCTCAAACATGCTGTGCAGGACGGTGAACTGTGCTTCCTGCTGCACAGCTTTCCAGGGATCTGCCAAGAGGCCAGTGCTCTGCTGACGTACGAAGCCCAAGTAGTTCTTCACTGTGACTTCGCGGATTACAGTGGTGGTCATGGTCATACCAACACGTGGCTATTTAAGGTTTTCGATTCAAGGCCAAAACGAGGACTGTTAGATTACTTTGCGAGGCCAAGGCCAAGGACTTGGCATTCAAGGCCAAGGCCAAGGACACCATTAGCTGGCCTCGAGGTCAAGGCCACGGCCTCGAGGACTCCATCTCTGATGATTTCTTCCATTGGTTTATTCTACTTCAGTGACGGTTTATGGCTTATGTTTTACCAGATGTCAAATTTTTATGTATTGTATAAAACGTGTTTTTTATTGCTATTACAATTGAGCTATTATAATGTTGTTTGCTAGACGGATCCCAGTCATGCAACACTTGACTGGCTAATGGAGTTGATTACTGAGCGCATTGACGCCGATCCTGAAGCCGTATATCTCATAGATTTCATTCCCAATCTGAAGTATATGCTGCGTGCCCAGTTTCTCCACGAGAATATCAACGAGGCTTTGGAAAAATTTGAGAGAAAGGTATGGATGAGATATTGTGAGTAACATCTGTATTGCTGTAGGTGTATTGTTTGCTGTGTCATTTTATTTTCATTTTTACATGTCACCTGAAGATTTGTCATACCTGTTCAATTGATTGATTAGTTATGCACATGAAATTGTACTCTTTAGTTTATTTTTTAAGGTTAAATATTAATATTGAAAACCAGCAGTTTTATTTTTAATTTTATGTGAAATTTATTTTGTGTCAGTTACAAATCCTTTCCTCCATAGTCTTCTCATTCCTTCCGGACTGTCTTCATGGATCTTGAACCTGTACTGAAGTGGGCACTGGTGTTTTTTGTCTTAGTTTCATGTGCTAGATTAAGCTGATCACACTCAGCTTTTGAGTTAAACTCTTCTATCGTATCATATCAGCTGGGAAGATCATCTCAAAAATGACCAATAATGTGTCAAGCTGGACATTGAACCCTACTCAACTCAACTCAACTCAACTTGAGACTTGGACTATTTGTTTTACAGAAAACTGGAATAAAATATCCATGCATACTTTGTATATTGTATTCATCTAATATACCGTATTCATTTGTACGTCTGCTTTCTGCGAGTGACTATTTGCCTTTGTGTATGCATGTCTGTCAAGAAGATAGCTGAGCACTGTCCCCATGTGATGAGTTATTTACTGCTACAGTTTAGTTGTCGTCATGTATTATTTCAGGCACAATTTTTGAGATTTATCGAAGCAGGAAGGTGGCATGTCTCGACCCCTGGCAAGCAGTGTCAGAGCATTGAATGTGACATCGCAGTTATACAGAGTGTGAAAAATGTTGTTATTAGCTGCTGTTTCTTTGGTCGCTAGACAGTGTATCATTAGGTGAGCTTTGTGTTATTTGGTGCAGTATCCAATCAGCTTCGCTCTGAATCTCACCATTCCCACCGACAAGGTAATCGGTGCAAAGCAGGTCTACTGCGCCTCGGCCGCGACTCCAGCGGGAACGACGGCCGACTGCACTGCAATGAAAGATTCCAGCAGTAAAGGAGACGAAACAGATGAGAACCAGCTGAAGGTTAGTGACACAAAGTGAAAAAGTTCTTGTGTAACATGTGCTTTATAGGTCTGATACGGCCTGCCTACATTAATGATTTGTAAGTTTCTATGAAGGTGTTTGTATTAATGCTGGTTGATATAATAAACTATAAATTTGGCAAGTTTACTTGAAAGACTGATAGTAATGAGGAACGTCATCTGACAGTCACTCACTACTTACTGGCTCAGGCAAGTCGTAGTGTACATGTTCCTTGATTTGTTCAAGACCTCTGCTTCTGAGTAAGTCATTTTTCAAGTTTGTTTCATTTATTATGCTGTCCTTCCTATTAGGTCGGATTAAGCATTGCAGTCTGCCGTCAGTCTCTCCGTCTGCCTCTCCTATGCCTTTGATTTAGTTGAAATTGGAAAGCCGTAGAAACTTCAGATTTGGTGCAGATATGACCACGGATACGAGTAACTGGGGGGCCAAATTTGAGGTGACATGGTCAAAAATCAAGGTCACTGGGAACAGAAATGTAAAAATCATTTTTGTGCATATCTTAGTGAGACATGGATGGATTAAAACATCAAACACAAGACCAAAATGATCCACGGCTTATTCTACACATATGGCCAAATACATTTCACTAGACGAAACTTGTCATCTTTGAGATATTTGTCTGTCTGTTAGTCTGTTACCCTCCTTGTTTTTTTGGCAGAAATGCACAGGCTTATTCTACACATATGGCCAAATACATTTCACTAGACGAAACTTGTCATCTTTGAGATATTTGTCTGTCTGTTGGTCTGTTACCCTCCTTGTTTTTTTGGCAGAAATGAACATTTTGACTCAGTAATTATAAACGTAAATGGCAGGTGAATTGATGTTAATTACCTTACCGGTATGCTGTATGTCGACTATTTATTTATGGCTAACATTTCCTTTTAATTATGCAACAATAATGCGGGCTTTTAATATTATGCTGTACGTGAAATATATTGCTGTTAGTTGTTTACTGTAAAGATTTGCAGTCGATATTAAAGCAAATGATTTTATGTATTTGTTCGTGTGCAGTTATTCAATGCGGAGTTTGACACGGATATGTTGAAGGTAATCAATCACACAACATGCATAGTTGCTGTTAATGTGTTGTGCTTGTATGCCTTTAGTAGCTTTCTGCACGCACTGGGTTATTGTGTTATTGTCTGATATTTTTTAACGCGTAAAAATCATGCTGTTGGACAGTGAATGTTTATTTTCAGTGTTGACTGATAACATGAGACATTGGACCATTACAGTGAACATGAGGGCATGGGAGACAGTTCTGGGTTGTCTTACAATTGCACTACACATCCATGACATAGTCATAAATTGAATTTACACTGTACATATTGATTTTTGTACTGTGCAGTGTTAGGCCTATAAGTTGGGAGTGAGTATTATACAGAGTGGCACATTATACTCCAGTGTTCCAGTGTATAATAAGCCGATCTCGTTTCCTGCCGAGTGTCGTAAGAGGCAACTGAACGGGGGTGAGTGAGTAGTTTCTTAACGGCACATCAGCACAATTAGGCTATACAGTGCCATTCAAGTTGGATGTTGTGAAAAATAGGACTGAATGGGGGTAGTTATATTTTGCTGTATTTTGTGTTGTTTGCTTTTTTTAGTTTGTGTGTTTTCCTGTACTGTTTTGTTTGTCAGTATCAGTCAAGTGATTGGCTGTCAAGTCTGCCTCTGAAATGACCTAGATTGTGTTGTGTGGGTGATAAACTCTACTCCTGGTTTTTCAAAAAAAAACAGACACTGAATTTGCAATTACATGGAAGAGCAAGGTCACTCGATTATTCTACTAAACGCTTCAGTTGTAGAATCACAATTGCTGAGAAGTGGATTTTGAACTTGTTTGTAGAGATTGCATCTGTCAGTTACCACTGTAGAGTCGGGCCGATGAACTGTTGTTGTCTATGTTGCAGAGACGGGCCGTTTTGTACGATCAGAGTTCTCAAAAGGTTCTGGACTACTTCATCCAGACTGACCGTCTGGTAACAGTTGACGTGACGTGTGGCGTTGCGGAGCTGATTTGGCATCAAGTTCATCACGTGTTCTGTGAACTAGACTTTCGGCCTCAGCGAACTGTCAACACCATTCTCCTATTCGTTTTTGGTACCAGCTGCCACTTACGTTTGATTTTGCTGTGCACTGCTGAGTTGTGTTATTACCTGTATTAACCCTTCGAACTCCATTTGGCCACATGATCACATATTTGAGCTATTATTTGGTCAGGAGTAATTGTAGATTATCATCAGAACTGCTCTCTAGTAGTATTGTGTAGTATTCATTCTATAGTTGCACGGTCATTTGAGCAGCTCACAGGTTTGGTCTACCAGATTTGGCTTCATCTCACTGGATTCACTCACTGTGCTAAGATTACTTTGTGTGTGTTAGATTATTTTTGGTATTATATCTGCATGCATGTTGTATTATTTTAACATGGTGAGGTGAGCCTGGTGAGGTTGACAGTTCTAACCACCCTTCTGCAGTGATTTGGTTGGGTTGTCAGACCAGTAAAAAATATTATTTGCAAAATGACATATAATGTGTCGAGGTCACTCCACTAATCGACTAATCGATTTAGTTTAAAGGTCTTTATTAACATTGTGCACTTGTTGGCAGATGTTGGGTTTGCAAAATATTACAAGCGTGACAAATGTTGTGGGATTTAGAATAAATGAAACTATTTTTTTGTATAAAGACTTACGCATTTGCCAACGCATGATGGCAGACTGCATGTTATTTTTGCGATGCATGTTGTTTTATGTCGTTTTACCAGATGACAGCGATCTGAAAGAATTTGACTATGAGCGTTACTTGATGGAAGAGATTAAACTTCGTGGTATTGTCGACAACCCAGCAACGTCAATGGTTAGGACTGTTCTTACTTGCAGCTGGTTCAGTATTTGATGTACTGAGTAGTGTGAGTAAACCTGAGGGTTTTGTATTTTATACTTCATTTTAACTGAGATAGTAACATCAGAGTGCGTGGCAGTGGTAGTGATAAAATGGATTTAAATAGATTATTAGATTTTTTGAGTTATTCACATATCGTCGGTTCAGAGTACGGATGTTTGTAACTGAAGCAGTTTGGGGTGGCCAGCAGGATAGCCACATCTGTATTTGGGAGGGGCGGGGGCAAGAATTCCGGATGACATTGTATGATTGAGTGAGTAGTGTAATTTGAATACAGCTATTATGTAACCTTGCTACCTTGCTACCAGTTTTATAGTGGGCAAGGGGAGGCTACATGGGGTCACAGTTCTCAACACTGCTTAGAACCACCACTAGTTTAGAGCAGTTATGCATATTGCACTATATGGTCGTAACTTCAGAGATGCTGGCTGTAGGTTGGATCAGTGTTCAGTGAACCTATATTGTGTTGGCGCAGACGTAAAACCATGCTCAATCAATCAATCAGTGAAAGCCTGTGTAAATAGAAAAGTTTAAAAGTCCTGATTTGAACGCAGACAGTGAGTCACTGACGTGAACTGTATGTGGCATCGAGTTCCAGACAGTAGGTGTTGAAAACCAGAAAGCACGTCTGGAAAAGCCTGTTATGGTGAATGGCTGAATCGGCCGCCGGATTGCTGAGAATATAGAGTTCAACTGAAGACACGTTCCGTGATTCTGTCGTGCAGATAACTCGGAGTGGACGTGCTCTGAACTTTGTATGTCAGAACAAAGTTGATCGTTGATTATCTGTGTTGTGCTGTTACAGGACAATTTGTTGTCAGCCCTAACACAGCACGTCGACAATCGTTCCAACAAGTCGGATGCCTTCGTTGTCAAAACGCAAGGCACAGTCATCTCAAAGAATCTACATCGCAAAGTGCGTCTTGGTACCAATGCATATCTTTCAGCAGTGTTAAATTTTATATCATTTCTGTTGGTTACCGCAGACTGTGTGACGTGTTGAGTTACATGTTCTTGTCATTTCTGAATGTTTCTACAGCTACATCGCATTCTGTACCCTCCTTGTTTCGTCTGTAGTTATGCTTAGTTTTGTCTATATCGGCTAAGTGACTAATTGAGAAGGCTGGGTATTTTGTACCAGTCAGCTGATTGTCTGTGAAGATAGATACCTAACTGAGCTATGATATTCTGCATGGAACATTATGCGTTATACTCTACATATTGCTAAAGCTGCTGCCATTTTTGCAGCTCATTAAAGCTGTTGACACATCTGCTAAAATTTCAGCAATAATCTTTCTATGCAGCCGAGGTTGTAAATGTTGTTGTTTAGGCGAGCCAGAGGATGATAGCTTTCACCGACATCACCGAGGGTTACCTGGAGACGTTTCTGCCGGGAACACCGAAGAACTTCAAGCCCGCCAGCAACAGCCACAAGTACAAGGCTGTGTCGTCAGTAGAGAACGAGCTGTGTCTTTTTCCGATTGACACGAGCGATGAAGTCTGCCTGTCGATTGCGCTGACTATTGCATACAATCGCTGTGCAGACTGAGCTGCTGTATGACCCACTGCACTACACAGGGTGGAGCATTAAAATTTAGCATAAACTGAGAGTTAAATGCCAAAGTATCGAAACCATGTTACCTTGAGATATTCAGTCTAAACCCGAGGTTTGTGGCTGGTGTTGACCAGTTTTGTTAGCATGGAATAGGCCTACTTCTTGTATTAGTACTGGTATGGCCGATATATTTACAAGAAGATACCATTATTGGCAGTATACATTGAGCCAAAAATATTCAGTACTTTTCAGCAGTACTTTTTCAAATGTTCAAACTGGTGTTCCAGTCCTGTCATCTGTCGTCCAAGCACGGCGTCTTTCTCTGTTCGGCCACATTGCAAGAATGCCAGACGAGACAGATGCCAGGAGTATTATAACTGCTTCCCCTTTGGAGAACTGGAGGAGACCACCAGGACGTCCTCGAACTACGTGGATGAAGACTATCCAGCAAGTCTTGAGATCAAACAATCTCTCCCTGGATGAGGTGATAACTGTGGCTCAGATTCGTCCACTCTGGAGACTGATGTCTGTGTTTGGCGCTACGCACTGATAGTGGTGCATGCCACACAAGAAGAAGAGGTTCCATGCCCTACTTGATCATGCTGTCCTCAGTATTGGAAAGCAGCTGCTGCCCATCAGAAAACCTTAGTCAAGGAATGTTGATCTCATACATCTAATAGCATCTGACCTTCATTCTATTCTGCGAGAAGACATGGTCGCTGTCCTAGGCTATCTCTTGCCAACAGTTTGTGTTGTCACGTCTTTACAGCTGGAGTTACTTGACTGGTAGGCACCTCGGAGTCTGAACAGTATTGTTGCTGTCTTGTAATGTACGTGTGTCATTGAAGGAAACAGAATGAGAGAGAGAGAAACGGGACTGATTACAATTCCAATTTCATTATGAAGAGACCGCGTGTCGAGTGTCGGAACACTCAGTGCCGTCTTTATGGCCCTGCGGCACCCGCATTTGCACAGAGGCACAGCGCTTGCTGTTCGCAAAACACTGAAAAACTTGCAGATGGATAAAGCAAGTCGAAGGCCGCAAGAAAAACCTTGCGAATGGGCCATGATGTCCTGATGATACTTCAGCAGTGTACTAAGGATATTATAGAGGACAGTCTGCCATGTATTCTCTTGGATTTTGGCACAATATTCAGTTTTGATCAACAGCAGGGTAAACTTTGAAATTGTTTATTTGTGTTTTAATTATGCACCCTGTGTATGGTAGTGACAAAATGGGATTAATGGTCAGAGAGTTGTGTATTTTGCCAGATAAAGTTGATGGCAATAATTGTTGCTGTACAGCTGTCAGGTCTGTGTCTGCGTTTTGTTCTATGCGACTGATCTGTCTCCTATCTTTCTGGCCATAGCACCACTTAATGTTTTCTGTTGTTGTGTGATCTCATATTTTTGTTATTAATATTGTATGCGTAATCCCGTCCCATAGGAGCTGTTGTCATATTGAACGGAGCATTCATTACAGGGTACAAATGCCATTTTACAATGACAAATAGATTTTTTCGTATGTTTCTTGACGAATCACAACTTATGCTATACCATGTGATGATTATTTGGTGTATATACAACATGTGCAATACAAGAGCAGTTGATGACTAGCTTGTGCGTGCACCATGTTATAGTGTAACTGTTACAGATGCACGGGACTAGCACTGTACGTAAACTTGCTTTAATAACGTACCGTTAAACCCTTGATGTTAACATTACTAGCGAGTTTTAGCGAGGTAAAGAATGACACGAGAATACAGGACACAAATATACTTGTCAGCAATATGCTGCATTGACAATCATAACTTGCAGTTAGCCCACCACTGCACTGTTGGAAGTGGTACTAACATTGTTTACATCAATGTTCGCATGTGGTGCTCATATGGTTCAACAAGAAAGCCCAGCTATCGCTGACAAACCCGCGCGACGCGAAAGCATGCCAAATTTGTTCCGATTCGACGTGCTTACAACGTTGTCGCTGACAATACTGGCCTATCTTCATTCGTTTAGCTGTTGTTGCGTCCGAAATCGGCGAAATCCCGCGAAATTTATTGAAAATTCAA
>Ga0056114_1000757_pt1 | contig 12566 bp, 8 predicted proteins | sample WorMetHERISLAND1_FD_77005 | JGI IMG/M metagenome (GOLD analysis project Ga0056114, IMG submission 77005) | Marine gutless worms symbiont microbial communities from Max Planck institute for Marine Microbiology, Germany - Olavius loisae HERON... ...
CCCTTATAATCTCAGTTTTATAATAGTTAACCCAAATAGTTTGAGGCCCAACCATACTAATTTGGGCCCTTCTGCAGGCCCTACCTGTTCTAAGATCCTGGCACCGGCACTGGTGATAGCATATAACACACTAAGCATATGCTATATGTTGTCGTCAACATTTTGATCACAAAATACTCTATCACTATTACTTTTATTAGTTTATTACAGCTTACGATATTAATCCTATGTATGCACAACACTACCGTGCTTTCCACAAACAACAATGGTCATTGAAAATCAGTTGCAGTCTTATAACGAACAATGGTGGGGAGTTATGAGGGAAGACCTAGCGTTCTTTTGCTGAATCGTTTGCACTTAGTCTTAATATCTCAATTCGTGCAAGGAACGTTCTCGGGTTATTGTGCCAGCTTCAGTCTTGAGTGGGACGCAGGTTTGGATTGTCAGTTTCTGCTTACAAGTAGTTAGCTGCCGCAAGACGGAGCAAACATGAAAGCATGTGAAAACAACTGATCCCTGCTCGAACGGTGAAGCGGAAATATGAAGCAAAGATCAGACGATCACTGCCGGGCATCGTTCATTTTGATAAGCTACTTGGTATGCGATGGTTGCGGTAGCCAAAATTGACGAACACATTGGCACATAAATTAGCAGTCAAATTCGATTACCGGTTAAATGGCACGTGGCCATGTACATGGACTCTGTCGTTAAACACACCTGAACATTGTCTGGATCGCCGCTTAAAGCTTACTTTTTTCACTCTTTAAGAACTTGCACAAATAAGGTATGTACTAGGCAGATAGCAACATGTGTTTTATTATGTCATGTTCCTGCATTTTCATTAACACAATTTATGTAATAACTCCACATCCACCATAAACGGAATGTAAACAAATTAACTGTTGAATTTATTACTGACATATGCACTGGCGCACACTGCTTGCCACGATGGAGCAACGGCTTTGGGCTGAAGTCTGCGAGGCAATGTGGCTCGCATGTCAACTGACCGTATATGAAATGGGAAAATGCAGAGTGCCAAATGGATGGACAGATGGATGGGCAGAAGGTGTAATAAGACTTTGCCATTACAGGTTGTCTTTAGATTGACATTCAACTGAATTACTGATATAGTTGTGTAGTGCAGTAGTACTCACTAATCTAGTCTGGTTTTGACATATTATATAAGGTCTAACAGTATCCAACATAATAAACTGTTGGATAAAAACGTAATCAATTTGCTACTGTAACCATTTAAATAGACAATAAACCTAAGCAATCTTTACACAGTAGCACCAACAGTTGCACTTCCAATAGTTTGTATGTGGCATCAAAACATAGAAATTCTGGCCACGACTCGAAAGATTGCTCCATGTCAGCATCTTGGAAAAAGATTCCTTTGAGTTTATTATCCTCGTCAGTTAAAACATACACAGTTGCGTCTATGGTCAACATTTGCTTGCAACATTTCATAACATAAACACCAAACAGAAGCCTCACAATTATTAATTTAATTATCAGGTGCATTATTGAAGGCAGTAAACCAGCAGTAGGCCTACCTGGTTGTTTCAGGGTCTTGTCAAATTGCGAATGAATTCCTGTGTACTTGGCATGCGTCACAATGTTCTTGGCAGCTGTAAGTAGAGTTGACAGCAGCTGCAAGTCTGCTGATTTGTTGTCAAATACATTTGAAATGACAAGGTTTAAGTGTGTCCACTGCATGATATCCGTTTGATTGGCGCATGTAATGCAGCAACGACGTTGGAACCATTATCCGTTATGAAAGTAGTATCGTCCTGCTCCATTTTGATTCCAAACTCTTTCAGAACTCCATCGACTGTCTGCCGTATGTTGTCGCCAGTTTTCTTTCCCTCCATCTCTCTTGTGGCCAGAATACGGCTGTTCATCATCCAGTCTAAAGTGTCTATGAAGTGAATCATCACTGTAATGTTATGGATCTGCGTTCTCTCGTGTGTCCATAAATCCAGAGTGATGCCAAAAGACAGGAGCATATGTAGCTTATGTATGAGCTCATCTTTCATCTTGGCCTTCATGTCAGGAACATGTCTGGCAACTGTTCTTGGAGCTGGTAGCAGCTGCTTGATGTCTATGCCATCTCTGTACTTTTTTCCAATCTGCAGTATTTTTCTGCAGAACTGCTGAAAGCCCGCACCTTCCACTATATCAAATGGCCTGATGTCAGTCGCACACATGACTATGTCCACGTCCGCAATATCTGACTTAACACTTAACAGCAGAAGCAACTGCACGTACGCTGGCCATGAAGGTGTCTAGCTGTGGATAAGACTTAGTGCTCACACAGCTGTGTTCTGGAGCCCTGTCGTACCTTCTCGAAACTGGTATTTCAACAGAATGCAGCATTTTGTGCAACAAACGTATTCCTGAGCTTTTCCATCATAAATCACCAGTCGAAACTTATCCCAGATGCTCGACTTGCCAGAGTCGTTAGGTATCAGCTGCAATAAGTGTTGGCACAAATTTATGTATACAGAAGTGGACCACTAAAGTACTTAAGAACAAAACATTTGGTTAATACCACTTCAAGTAGTATTAACCTAATGTTAATTTTCACTGACGTTGTTGTTGTTGCTGTAGATTTACGATGAGTCGGAGATGCTGAAAGGAAAACTGGATCTTCTCAGTAACACAAATATGGTTGATTTTGCAATGGATGTATACCAGAATCTTTATCCAGACCAGGAGGTTCCACAAAGTATGTATCAAATGACGTGTGTTTAAGATTGGTCTTATACATAAACCAGGAATACAGTTAACGTTGAAGTTTGTTGTAATTGCAGTGGTATATGCAGTAAGTTGCGCGAGTTATATAATCAATGTGTAATGATTGCTTTCTGAACATGTTTAGTCTCTACATGTTTGATGTGTATCAAGTGTGTCAGCTGACAGTGCCTGGTTTAATATCACACTTCCAGTTTTCCTATTGGCTGTGTGCCGCTATGCCAGGGAAATGAACAGTGTTCTGTCATACCAGTCTGTAGTTGGAGCAGATCACGTCTGTTCTTAGTGTGATCAGAACATACATATTTGTTTTTGTTACAGTATATTGGCTCTGCTAAGCAAGGTAATAGGTATCACCCTGATTCTCTGTCTGTGCGTTACGTTGTGTTATAATTTCAACAGAAAGAGATGTAGGCTCATGCGGTTCACACCAAACCGTAGTCCAAAGACTCAAGTTTTCAGCGACATAAAGATGTTGCAGAAATTCAAAGGGTATCACAAGCAGAGAAACAGTTGTCTACATATACCACAATTCTGGGAGGTGAAAACAGTATACTTTTGCTGCAGCACAATGGCAGCAAGCTGTTATTAGAATGATGACGTCATTACGTACTGCTGCAGTACCTCGACAATAGCTGAGCCTCTTGTTTTGCTTGGTTGTGAGCATAAGTTATGAAGAATAATTGTAACAGGTGTTTCAATGCCACCAACAAGTTGTCTCATTAATTAATAGGCATTGTTAGATGCCATTGATGAGTTTATACTCTACATTCACTCCATCTAACTCAGTCATATGCCCCATGTGGGCTTGGAGCATTGTAGAATAAGTCAATCTCATTTCCTGGCCAAGTGTCGTGAGAGAAGACTAAACCAGGGTAGTTTTGTTTTGCTGTATTTTGTGCCGTTTGCTTTTTGAGTTTTATGTAGTTTGTGTATTTTTCCAATCCGGTGCTCTTTTGCTTGCCAGTGTCAGTCAAGTGATTGGCTGCGAAGACTGCCTCCGAGATGACCTAGATTGTGTCGGGTCAGGTGGGGGTGTTAAACCGTAAGTACCAACTCCAAGGAACTGCACTGGCATTGCAATAATTATCCTGCTGGCCTGGGCACATCTGAGTTGTACCTTAGGATGGCATCCAGGGAAATGTTGGCTTGAAAGTGTGTTAAAAGCTAGTCACTGTGTGCTGAAGTGAATTTATTGAGTTGATTTTGTATTGTGTAAAATACATGTACAATGTAACATCGTCAGTTGTGGGTAATAATAATATTTGTTCTACAAATTGCATTGTGCACAGTATAATATGTGACATAAGTGCTTGGCCATTACTGTCTTGTGCCAAAAAACCTATTGATGTGAAATATAGCATCTTGGAAATCAGGATGACGTAAAAATATTTTTCATGTAATTGTCAGCAGGATTATGTAGAGTAGAGGCTGCCATTCTGATCACTAGTCAGTTCAGCACTAGCAGATACTGATACGAGACCAATACACACGAGCACCCCATACTTCACTTGATCAGTGCAACACCTTAAGTTTTGCACTGACCAAGTGAAGTATGGGTGTGCTGTTGCGGTGACGTTTGTATATAAGCAGGTTAGTCAGTAAAGGGTTATTTGAAGATGACACAAGCTGACTTGAGGTGATACCGGAGCATCGTACCAGTGACTTTCAAACAGAAGAGCACTGGTTAGCAGTTGTGAAACCTGGGAAACTATGTCAGCAAATTGTGATAATAATCTGGTGCAGAAATAGTGTGTGAGTTTTAAATAGCTTTTTAATTACTACTATGACGATATATGTTAATTTTCTGTTTGTTGACAAAGTGAATAGTAGAACAGCAGGCAGCTAGTCTTTCCACAGGTGTCAGCAGTTGTTTGTTGGGTCACTTGTGTGCAGGTATGAAGGAGAAACGTGCTTGTGTTGTGGCGGAAATGAAGCGCCTTCAAGCGGAGACTGAGGTCATTACAAAGATCTTTGAAGACGAGGAGATTTCTAAAAGCATTCAGAGCACCAGGTCTGTTCATTTGAAGACAATCTCTTAATTCACTGACCGTGTCTATGATGCTTGGATCACATGCATTTATTTTGTTCTGTGAATTACTTAACAGTTGTTGGTTATCATCAATAGGTGGTTTTAGTGTCCAGTTTTTACAGTACTTTGTAGACATACATATTGTACAGACATTAGTTTGTTGTGCTGTGACAGTTTCCACTGTCAAATGTTTGGTTCGGTTTTGGAAATGCTGATCCAGTGACAGGTGTAATTGTTTTGGTTTCAGTTTTCGAAAGACTTTGCAAAAACAGTTTAAAATGTGCGTTTTTGTTAAAAAAAGTACTGTTTAATTATTGCTTTTATTACTATTATAGTGCTAGGTTACTACTGCAAAAATTTTAAATAAAACTAAAACTGGGCAGTATTTGCACAGTTATTGTGGAAAGTACTGTGAAGTTAGTATCTGTCAAAAAGCACAAAATATCTTACTTTGTTGCAATGAAAGCCATTAGCTAACTGACAGAAGATGATGGGTTGGGATAGGTGTGGTTTTGTGTTTCAGTTTAAAAACGAACTCAGCACTACTAGAGTTTGTTTACAGCAGATTTGGGTTCAATGTCCTTTCTGTCAACTGGTTATGTTCACGGTTTTTGTCCGATTATTAGATATATACTCAGCAGCTTAGTGTACATTAACAGTGGTTAAGCCGTTGTGAGCAATCAGTTATCTGTATATGTTTGTGTTTTTTTCTGCAGAGATGGTCGTCAGTTATATGATCTGCTGTCAAAGACAACTGATGTGAGTTAGTTTTCATATGGTGAAATAGATGCTGTATTTGTGTAGCTGCAAAGATACACATGTATAGACAAGTTGTATTCTGTCGTCCAGTTGGCCTTATGCAGCATGGGAGCAGTCGAATAGTCTCGGCTTGATGGCATGAAAGGCCCCTAAACCAGGCTTTAGTTTCACTGTTTTAGTTTGTACATATCTTAGTACTTTTCTTGCATGGTTGTTTCAGTTTCTGTATTGTTGTTGGTTGTATTTACGTTTGTTTTTGTCAATATCAGCCATGGGATTGATTGATCGAGAAGGTTGGATGTTTTCACCAGTCGAGACACTGGCTGGCTACGAAATACCTTGTAATGTGTGAAACAAGACGCTCAACCCTACTCGACTTAACTGTGGTGAAATTGTTGGTGATGTTTTGCTAATAGTTCAAGATGGAGATGCTTGATACTCTCTACCGATTTGCCAAGTTCCAGTTTGAGTGTGGCAACTACTCGGGATCTGCAGAGTATCTTTACATCGTCAGAGTCCTGGTTGGTTTCCACATTTGCTGCGTCACTTTGAGGCTTTGTGTAGCAGAATCTTAGTTACACTGTACCACGATTTGTTAATATTTGTAACTGAAAAATATAACCGTCTTGTGCAACTGTGTGTTGACAAAACAAATGTGAAAATTTAAAAAAATATGAATTTATGTTGTTCACAATAACCAAGGGCGAATATACGTCGTCGATAATACCAAATTGGAAATGTAGAAATGCTAGTATACTAGTAGTAGTCATTATTTTCGTTTCAAAGGCCAAAATTTTGCAGTTGAAATAGGACTGAATAAACACGTGGAGATGAACTTTGAACTAGAAATGGAAAGCATCAGTTTGAAGGTGAGGCAAAGCCACCAGGGCTGCCAAACCGTGAGAAAATTTCATGTAGCAACATGCTACTTAGCAGAAAAAATTTTCATGTTTTTAAAATGGCAAATTTTCATAATTGCATTGAAACTGTTAATAATTAACTGAAAATAGTAAGAATTGTGGTTTAAAACTTGACACTAAGCAATGGTACTAGACAGTTTTTTTTAAACAGCTTTTTGTTTCATATGTAACTTAAAAGCTGATCTCATGCTTTTATTGAAGATTACTTGCTTTCACACCAGCCCTCCAGAACAGTACTGGAAATATCGGCTTATGTCGCAGTATTAATTGGTGTTGCAACTGCTGCTCATGAAAAACAGTGTTTGACCCATGACTGTACTGCTGGATCTATAACATTTACCATTTCTTTGGAATTTATGTAAAGCATGTTTTCGTCTTCATTTTACAGAAAAACCTTGTATTTTTGACAGAGTGACAAAATCTTGTTTGCAATGTCTGTGACTCGGTGTGAAATGTGTGTGTCTAGATGCCGGCGACTGATCGTAACTACATGAATGTCTTGTGGGGCAAACTTGCGTCAGAAATTCTGATGCAGGATTGGGACAATGCACTTGATGACCTGAACCGTCTCCGAGAAGTTCTCGACTCCAATGTGGGTCTTTTCTGTCACAGATTTGTCTTGTTTATTCTCTTGACTTGCAGAAATATCTGGTGTTGTAAATAATATGTTAATCATATGTAAAAGTAACAATTTTTTAATTATACAAATGTTGACGTGTTTGAAGTTACGACATGTGAAATGTTTAGTGTCATAAATTTGTTGATGTCGTCCAAGTACAGTGATTGACTGCTGTGTAGTAAAAGGTCTGGTTAAAGTCTTATGAATGACATGGATGTGTTTTCATGTGCAGATATCGTCGCCATTGGTTGTGCTTCAGCAGCGGACGTGGCTTATTCACTGGAGCCTGTTCGTTTTCTTCAACCACCAAAAAGGCCGAGACCTCATCATAGACATGTTTCTCTACAGTCCACAGTATGCATTTTTGTGCCCTCTTTGGAAGAATTGTTGAAGTTGTATTTATCAGTTATAATATTGTTATTTTTATGAATAGTTGCATATTGACTGAATGATTCTATATTACGGAAGTTATCCTGAACTACGGCCTGTATTATGAGTTTTTTTGTAGTTCATGTTGGTACCTTAGCTTTAACGTAGCTAATGAAGCATTTTGTTTGAGATACGGCTTGTTGAACTGTGTAAACTAAAATTAATACAGCTAGTATTGTACACTGTGTCTCCAAAAACGACCCAATATTGACACAGTATAGCTCGAAATTTTAAGGATCGATTTTGATGATATTTGGCAGAAATATTCTAAAGTCTCTAGAATAGAGTTTGCATGTTTCATTTTTCATGTAGGTTTGCTTTTTTATCAACTTTTTGTCTTTCAAATCGGACACCGAAAATAACGCGAATTCTGACACTTTATCAAGCAAACGCGGCAACTTTGACAGCGCTCAGTAAAGAAGACAAAATTTTAATCAAAAGTTTTGCAAGAATGTAAAGGTTACAACGCTTGGCAGTTTATAACAAGAGTTTCTGGACAAAGGTTGGATGAAGAACAGCATCAATAGGCTGTTGGTGAAGCTCGGAACAGTCGACAGGCGTCCGGGCAGCGGCAGACGCAGTGCGCATACTGATAAAAACGTCGACACGTGGTTGAGTCGCTGTTGCTGAGTCAGGAAGACAAACCTCAAAGCCACTGAACAGTCAGAGAACTACGTGAGGTGGGGGATCCATCGATCATCAGTTTTGTGGATTATTCACAAAGATCTGCTTCTCAAGTGCTACAAGAAAAGGCACGCTCAACAGCTGACTGAAGCGCATGGCATGCACGCATTATTTTCGGTTTGCAGTTTGAGAGACGATAGCGTGATAACAAGCAAACCTACATGAAAACCGAAACATGCAAACTCTATTCTAGAGTCGCCCAGGGCTGCCGTGGGGATGGCATTTTAATCCCCATACCCATCCCATACCCACAGGAATCCCCATTGGAATCCCCACTGGAATCCCCATACCCACGGAACCCGGAGTAAGTACGCTATTACATGTAGGCCTACCATCCCCTACAGGCAGATTCTTGCTGTTTGTTAGGTAGGTATCTTGTCAGTGTATTTTTAGCATAGTCTGCTCCTGATTCTCTTTCTTAGTTATAACGATGTGTATAATATTAATATGACTTTAGTGAACTGCTATGATTGGTGCTAGGCTAAGGCTAATGGGGCAACTGGCTGCCAGTCTTGTATTAAGTACTCAACAAGTATACCAGTACCAGTACTGAGTTGATTCTCAGCACTAGCCACTAGTTTATGCGACACAAAGTAACAGATGTAGTTTATCGCAGAATTAATAAACACTGAAAGTCAAAAAACTTATGAAATGCAAATCCGTAAAATAGTGCCAAACGGTGAAACTTGGACATAAAAACCAGTAGTCCAGACACTCAGAGTCTCAGAGTACAGATGCCAGAGTGCGTCAATTACAGCAGAAAATGACTTTGTCTTGGCAACAAGTACTTTCTCACAAGTACCAGTACCAGTACCCAGTACAACAAGACTGCTGTCTGCTTACTACTTACTACTGAGTGACAGTTACATCCATTCAAAAATCTCCACAGATTACCCACAGAACCCATGGGGATTCATCACAGTCCCCATACCCATACCCGTGGGAATCCCCATACCCATGGCAGCCCTGGAGTCTTCTGAGTATTTCTGTCAAATATCACCAAAATCGATCCATATAATTTTGAGCTATGCAGTTTCAATTTGGGCCGTTTTTTGAGACCCAGTGTAAATGTTTATGGTGAGCTATTAGTACAGTGGCAGATGGTTTGTGTCAAGGTACTTGAATGCGATACAGACGATGTGTCCGCACATCCTGCGCTATCTCACGACTGCCGTGATAACCAATCGGCGGCGGCGTCAGGCTCACCACCAGCAGTTGCTGAAAGATCTCGTCAGGGTGATTCAGCAGGTATGAACTGAAGTCCTCATATGATGGATGTACGTCTTGAAATAATCGTTATTCATGCTGTGTTGCTATCAATTACAGCTGTTGTGTTCTTTACGAGATCCATCACTGCGTGGTTCCTAACATTCGGCAGTCAGCTAACTAACCCTAACCATATCTGCTGACCTTGTATTGGCCCACTGCTATGTGCCTGACACTAACCAACCCACGAGCCTAGTATATTGGAATTAGGCACGTATTAGAGACCCACAAACTTCACAGTTCACATTCAGTGTTCATTTGTACAATGAATAGACATCTAGCTCCGAGATGTCTAGCTGAGTTGGCTGTTGATTAAGTCTGTGATTATTAATAGTCTTTCCATTGTTACTGATGACCAACAGCTTGTTCTGTTGCTTTGTTTCTCCGTGTCACATGCAGCCATCTTTCACATTCCTGCTTCTCACCGGTTGAACTGATACTGGTCATGTGATGTGAATCTGCTGTGCTGAATGCTGTGAGACTTGACGGAGTGATATGCCCTATGTCTCTCTGTTAGGAGTCGTACACGTATCGTGATCCAATCACGGAGTTCCTTGAGTGCCTCTACGTCAACTTTGACTTCGACGGTGCACAGCAGAAGCTACGAGAATGCGAAACTGTAATGACATGCGATCAACTGTTTGTCCATTGTATTACTTACAAATGACTGTGAGAAGATGTGTCATCACAGCGGTACTGCGTTGCCTGGTTTAATAGCACACTTCCAGCTCTCAGGCTGCTGTGTGTCACTATGCCCGGGAAATGAACAGTGTTCTGTCATAACCAGTCCGTAGTTGGAACCGATCATGTCTGTCAGAACAGAACACATATTTTGGCTTTTGTTTTGCACTGATTGTTAATTTGATAGCTTCAAGAAACAATTGTAACATTCATTCATTTGTTTCTGGCATGCATAGCACCAGATGTAGACTTCAGTGTTGAGTGCAGCCACTGACAAGTTGTCTCATCAAGTAATAAGCATCAGTAGATACCACTGAAAAGTAGACACATCGTTTAGTAAATATAACTTTTTATTTTTGTCTTCCATCAGTACCTTTGTACTGTTGGTTGGGTCTTTTGACCTGTTAAATCGTCTCCCCTATACTGTAGAGCCCTAAGCCGAATTTTTTGGAAAATTCGGCTGGCTGAACAAAAATTTTGGCTGATATCTGGCTTAGCCAAATTTTTGCGCAAATTATAAAATGCGGCCAAATTGCGGCTAGAAATCTGGCTAAAGTGCATAAGAGTACAGCGCACTCCACTTAGGTGTATATCGGATAATTGCATAATCCGCTTAACTGCATAGTTAAACTCCGGTCCCAATTGAAGCTAGGCTATTTCAGTGAGAAGCAACTCCGCATAAGTGCATATCACTTAACTGCATAATTCGGCTAAGTGCATAGCCCGCGTGAGTCCCAGTAAGCATTGTTCAATGCATTGTTCAATGCATTTCACTCCGCATATTTGCATAGGCACCTGCACGTGCTCGCCCGCATCTCTCTCTCTCTCTCTTGTAGCTGGTATCCTATTACACACAGACTGAATACAAGGACGTCAGTCGTCCATGCGCGCCCATCGACCAGACGGCCGTCCGTCCACTGCTGACAGCATTAACACTACTGCAGTGTGCAGACCCCCCACCCTGCCCGTAATGAGGGGATGGGTGCGCGCCGGCGGTCAGTCTGTTTATTGGAGGCTGTAACTGATGCGTGGTCCACTAAATCAGCAAATTCACTCACTGGCCATAACCGTGCTGTGGGCTGTAGTAACCGCCAGTCATTTGAACTCTGCTTTCAGACAAACGTTTTTTGTTAGGTGTAGGCTACATTATAATCTTATCAAAGTGCGTAAAAAGTTACAAATGTCAAAGCGCATTTTCAAAAGACTGACTCAGAACAATGCGTTGATGTTCAATGTAGGCCTACTGTGTAGGAGCGCCGTCCACTGCACTCTGCCTATCTGCATACTCCGCTTATGTGCATAGCGCCTTGGCAGTCCGGAGCCTATGCACTTAAGCGGAGTGCACTGTATATGTGCTAATGCTTGAAAACATGCTGAATTTCTATAAACCAAAAACAGTGTGTACAATGAATGGAGGTTCTTCTTAGCTTAGCAAAACACAACTGCCACTAAAACGAATGTCACACCTGTCACATCAAAAATGTTTTGCAGAAAGTTCAGCAGTTACAATGTAAGTTTGTAATTGTCATGAATAAAGCTCACTCCGTACAGGTGCTCACCTGATAAGCTAAATCGCTTGCTGTTGGCGACAAGCCCTGCTGTCGAAAGCATACATTCTGCAGGCAAAATGCAAATAATGCAAAAAGGTTTTTCAACTGTTTTTAACTATTAGCCGAATTTTAGCTGGAATTTTTCCGATGGCTAATTCTTCATCAAAATTCAGCTGATATCCGGCTAAGCCGAACTTTTTGCGGCGGATTTTCGGCGGCAAGTACAATTTCGGCGGATATGGCGAATTTTTGGCGGCTTGGGGTCTACTATACTGCGTTGGTGGAGACGTTAAACCCTGCTCAATCACTCACTGAGCTGTACGCTGGTTCAGCAGCATATGTGCTGCTGGCATCTGGGTAAAACTTAAGTCCTGCCTGGAGACAGCTCCAGTGGCAGTGAGTGTGTTGAAAGCTAGTCACTGAGTGCTGAGGTGAAGCTGTTGAATGTAGATTGTGTATTGTATAAAGTAAATTGTGTAGTGTATAAAGTAACACGTGTGTAACAGTGTATGTCCGTTGTAGGTGCTCATTAATGACTTCTTTCTCGTCGCTTGTCTTGACGACTTCATCGAGAATGCGCGGCTGTTCATATTTGAGACGTTTTGTCGCATTCACCAGTGCATTAGTATCAGGTGTGTATCTCGTGTTGTCTATTGCTTGTGTTTTACATAGACTTCTTTAAATTACAGTTTTCTGCTAAAATTAAGTAAAAGTTTACCACTGAGTGAGTGAGTGAGCAGTGTTTAACGTCCCCTCCAACACAGTATAGGTTATATGGGAGACGGTTTTTACAGGTCAAAAGACCCAACCAACAGTATCAAAGTACTGAAGGAGATGCTACAAAGGAAAACAACACAAAAAACATAAAG
>Ga0056114_1000758_pt1 | contig 12566 bp, 12 predicted proteins | sample WorMetHERISLAND1_FD_77005 | JGI IMG/M metagenome (GOLD analysis project Ga0056114, IMG submission 77005) | Marine gutless worms symbiont microbial communities from Max Planck institute for Marine Microbiology, Germany - Olavius loisae HERON... ...
CAAACATTGCAAATAGATGGCTTTTCATGATACAAAGAAAAATAATGGCTATCATTCTCTATTCATAAAGTTATTTGGACATGTTTAGGGGGGGGCGTTTTTTTCCGGTCACAGTGTATATATTCGTTTTAGCGGTTAGAAACATTTTTGAATCGAGTATCTTCGAATGTGTGGACTGTGGAATCTATGCACCATGAACTAGGTGAATATGGGGTCATAGATGCGTGTAATGCAGGCGGTCAGGTGTGCAATGAAAATGCTGATGTTTCTTGGAAGCAGACAATTCATGTAATGTGATTATTGCTGCATGTATTCACTGTTCAACTATGCTATTCATATTGAAACTGGGACACTACATTTCCACAAACAGATTAATAATAATATTATTATTATTACTAATTAATGCCAATACTCATAGTGCTGTCATCATGGCAAGGCCATTGCGAGAGTTCACTCGGTACATTTCGAGACTAAGCGCCAAGCAGCCGCCAAAGCTCAGACCGAGCCAACCGACTCGGGCTGTGAGCCTGCCTTCATCTGTACTCACCGTCGCCATTTATTGTTATTACAATCCCAGACGTTACCTCTAAGTCACGCCAACACCCAATTGTCAAGGATAGCCGGGTTTTCTTGCAGTCGTTGTGTAATATTAGTATCTGTTGCTGTCAAAGTGCAGCGTATAATGTTATTAATGTACCAGGCAGCTGTCGACAAGTGACAAGTCTGACACTGCGTTAGTGACGCACGCGACTTCATTGACGTCATTAAACGTGGCTCCAATGAAGTCTGCCACAACACTGCCAACTCCAAGGTCTTCAGCACATCTCTGTCTATTGCGGCTACGTTGTTGATGTTGAACTTATTTTCTTCTACGTTTTAGAGAACACTTAAATTCAAAATTTAGTCGTTACTGTTCTAGGTAATTTGTGTTTTCCATCAGTCTTGAATAAAGCATAGTGAAAGTAGTGATTCAGATGTGAAAACGATGTTTTTTAGAACTGCTCGTTGATTTGTTTTATTTTCTTAGGAAAAATGAATCATTGTATTGAAAGGTTTTTTTGTCATGGGGCGGGGCAGGACGGGGCCAGATTTTGACAGTTTCCATTGACTCAAGCTATAGCTGTGCTACTATGCAGTGTGTGGTGTTCGGTGGACTGATGATGGTCCACGTGTGATGGACCACTGAGCATAGTTATGACGTTTTCTATAATACATGTGACTGACCTACGTCATAACTACGCTCCACTGAGCAAAATTTTCTATGTCCATCACACATGTGTACAGTACACACGTTTACAAATGTGTAAATTGTTTCAGTCAGACTCCCCCCCCCCCTAGCGGCCTCCATAATGCACCCTGAGTCACTATATAAAAACCTTACTTACTTACATAGTCATTTAACGTAGGTTTTATTAACATTATCAATTTTTATTTGTTGTTTTAAATTGTATTTTTTTTACACTTCGCTGTTGTTCCTCTACATTTTTCCATGATGTGCATTTGTTTCATCTTATGCTTTGTATGGGCTCGTGAGTCGTGACCACCTCATTTCCTGGCCGAGTGGCTTAAAAGGCGACTGAACCAGGGTGGTTTTGTTTTGCTGTATTTTGTTTTGTTTGCTTTTCGAGTTGTATTTAGTTTGTGTGTTTTCCTGAACTTTTTTGTTTTTCAGCCTCAGTCATAGGGTTGTTAAGACCTCTCGTTTTTTATAACTGGTTAACAGTGAAAATAAAGACCGGTTGCATGAGTTGCATGGCGCTATAGGACTTGCATGTTGACGGTGTATTTAGCACATTAGAGGTGTTAGCTTAGGTTGTGTTATGTGCTCTACCATTCACCTTTTACTTACTTGCTTGCTTGCAGCAGTTGAAGAGAGCAGTTGAACGTGTTGTTGTGTGTGTATGAAGTACGAGTGACATGACGGTGTCGTCTGACGAGCCGTTCATCCCGCCACCATGCATGACTCCTGTACCTCTGACTAACGGTCATGATACGGCAGCGAGGGATGAGGCGGATGTGATTGATGAGGAGGTCGTTGTGTCGACGACGGACATACACACGGACGATGAGCTAGCCGCAGAGAAGACTGCAGAGAAGATGATTGAGCGACGCATACAGGTCTGACATGAACTGTCAGTGGGAGTGAGTCAGTAGTGATTGCAGCGACCTCGGACTTACTGAGTGTGCTAGTATCAAGATCATCGGGGTGACAACAGTGATTGGATCTGATTGAAACCATACTCTGTGTCAGCTGATAAGTTTGCGAAATACTGTCGTTTCAGCATCTGTTTAATTGTGAAAAACGGTCCAAAACGGCAGTTTTGTGAAAAACAGCACAGTTGTATTAAAGTACAAACTTGTTGCAGCAGAAAAATATAAACAAAACCAGAAAACAGGCAGTTTTGTGTATTTTTGAAGAATACCCTACCACAAACAGGCATGAACGTTTACCAAATACCATGCAAAAATTGCGGCATATTTGGCTTAGTTTATCATTGTCTTCAGTAGAAACATTACATATTGATATGGTTATTGTCCCTGTCCCCACTCTGTCCCCGATACACTTGTTAAAAAATCACAATTTCTGTCACAAGTCTATTTCAAATCTCTGTTACAAATACAAACACATAACACATACAGAGGCAAACACAATATGAAACACAGCATCAATAGTCATAGTCATTGTACAGTCCAGCAGCAGGTCAGATACAGCAGTCTGTTCAGCGAGACATGAGGCCATGCAGGAAGATAAGACAATCGACAGACTCAGAACTCTTCATTACCACATGTGGTATTACCATCGCGTCTTTCCCACTACCACGGTATTACTGTTGTCATCATTACCATGCAGCTGTCTGGTAGAAGGTTGGTGTTGAACAATGCAGATGAAGAAGAAACGTCGTCAGTTGAAGAGTGTCCAGGGACCGGTCGACCGCAGCAAGGTGTGCATGAGAGATCTCATCTACATGAACCCAGTCAATAACCCCATGAGGTCAGTCATCTTCATATTTGTCAGTTTGAGTTTGGTTTTGAGGTTTGAAAGATCACCATCTGGTGGTGATTACTGTCAAGATCTAACTGAGTGAGTGACTGATTGGTTGCATGCTGAATAGCACCTACTGTAACTGTATATACTCACGTATTTAAGTCGCTCCGTATGTGATCCAACATTATTGACCCGTGTATAAGTCGTAGGTGGTTTTTGAGGACTTCTACTGGATACAACAGCCACCATAATCCCTGCCGCCGTCGTTGCTGAATTCGTCTTCTACAAGTCATCATTTGGTTATTGGTTATTGGTACGTCGGATGTTGCTTATTTTGGTGGCTGGAAAAATTTTCTTCATGTATGACCATGTGTAGGTCTCCGTCTCGTACGCCGGTCTCTGGCAGTAGATCAAGTTTGTTGAGTCCGTTGCCGGCGGCGACGGCAGCTGACGAGACCTCTGTGGTGAAGTCATCTTCATCGGCTGCTGAAGCTGCTGACATACATGTATCTGATGATGAAGACGATGCAGGATCTAGTGCTGTGCCTCAAGTGATGGTCGGCCCAGACGGCAACATTATACTCAACCCTGGCAGGTGACTAGCTGGACTCCTGTCTGTCTGTTCTGTCTGTCTCTCTGTCTCTCTCTCTGTCTCTGTCTCTGTCTCTGTCTGTCTGTCTGTCTCGGTGGTCATCCTGTTATACTGGCGTGAATAGTGTGATGGTATCTGATGCTGATGACTGACAGACCAGCGTCGCTTTGATGGCGAGAGTTTAAGAACACCTCTCAAATCTTAGATTGGCCAATAATGTAGCAGAAAAATGTCTGAGTGTAAACAAAAAAGTTCATTATGGCAGGTGCAGTAATGTCCTGGGTGATAGATAGCGTGTTGAATGTGTTTGTCTTTTGAGAAGCTAGCTAGATAAAACAACCCTGGAGACTGCCTTTCTGTGTACAACAGAAAACTCTGATTTGGAGCAATAGTTAATGTATGATTGATTTGACAACCAACGTGCCTACAGATAATGCTGGCCTACATTGTTGTCGCATGCGACCCGTAGTGTACTACTGATGGTCAAAGAAACCAGGGCGATGTGTGAAAACTGGCTTGAGATATTCCAGTGTCCAGTCGGACTGATTAGAGACTGATGGCTGTTGTTGATATCGAGTATGGCTGTATCTTATATTTGTTGGCTGCTGGGTTGTCTTTTGACCATATTACTAGAATATACGGTCACAAAGAGATTGAATTGGCTCATTCGCCAATTTTTGCTGGGTCAGGTCGCGTCAGGTCATGTGTCTGCATGGCAGACCTGATTTGAAAGAGAAGCTGATTTAGTGCAACTGACCGAGGCATTACAAGATTGAAGTAAAGCCACACTTCAATTAAATACATTTTACTACTTAATAAGTCTACAGGTATTGTGGAGATTCTTGTGATCTGCAAGTGTGACATTGTGTGCCACATAGACAAGACAGCATTCATTGGTAACACACGCGACATCATCGTCTCATAGTTTGTGAATTCAAAGCACAAACACTGAGTGTGTTGGGTTGCTGGGTCTCTGTGAGTGTCGGTCGTTGTTGTGTCAGTGTGATGTTGCTGGGTCTGTGAGTGTCGGTCGTTGTTGTGTCAGTGTGATGTTGCTGGGTCTGTGAGTGTCGGTCGTTGTTGTGTCAGTGTGATGATTGAAGACAAGAAGACAGTGAAGCTTGAGAAGACGGAGGTCGTCGACGAGACGGACGTCGTGCGTCACGGCTACGTCCGCAGGACTCGCAGTCGTGCATGGACTAACAAAGGTTCTGTCTGCGTCCATCGACCGTTGGACTGTTGCTGATAATAGCAGCGTTAAATTGAGGCCAGTTGTGTATGCTGAAGAATTCTTTTATAGTAGTCTTGCATATTAATAAAACTTCATCTGCATAAGTATCACATTTGGTTACAGTGAAAACTGCCAGAAACCAAGGTTTCGGTTTTCAGTGCCCGCCCCCTAACTCCCCCTCCTCGAAAACCCTACCCATGGCTTTCAGTTCAAATTTGAAACTGACCCGGCCAACACTTATCAGCATGTATGGCCATCAGGCATTCTCAATTACAGGTCGAATGACTTTAAATACTCTGTCAGAGCAGCTGCCGCTGTGTGACCCTTCAGTCAACGCAGCAGTTTTACACGAATCTCAAAGACACACTTCTTCCCGAATTATTAATATGTTCAGCATGTACTGTACTAGGTAATTAATAGTACAGTGTGCTGCATAGAATGTGACTGAGAGATGTTAATCTTGAACTCATGGATGTCTATAAATATTCTTTTGGATACCGTATTGACCAATCCAGTGATGATGAAAAGGTGAAGCTGCTGATCGCTGAAAAAAGCTGCCACCTAATGCTGTGTTCACAGTAGGGAGACATTCAGGACACATGCGTCTCAAGTGTGAACTGGCATACTGTGGCAGACGAGGAGATCTATTTTTAGCTGCACCAGCAAAGGATTGTGGATGAGTTGACGACCAATCACAGCAAATCAGCAGTCTGTGGTTGGACAGGCAGTCATTCACGGCCTGTCAGCTTCATTTGGTGACAGCTGTCAGTGTCAGCACTTTCGGCGGCTAATGCCAGCCGACTCTGTGGTTGAAGTATTGTATTGCTGTTAGCCGACAGGTCAATGGTGAGTCATGAATGTTTTGAATGTGACCCAGGCTGACTTGTACAGTATGTCGGCAGACCTTGCATGTTTCATTTGCTTCATCATTGACAAGCTGTCTCTAAGTCAGTTGCAGTAGACGGCTGAGGATGCTTTGTCAACGTCCAGTCGTCTCTGCTCTCAGTGTTGGTAGACAGCTGGACATGCTAGATTTCACACGACCAATGTTCTGTTGGTTCAGAGACCAAGAAGTTCTACAGTCTTCTGAGTCGTATTGGAACAGACTTCTCACTGATGTGTCGCCTTTTCCCAGGAAGGAAGAGACCGGAGCTCAAGGTATGTTGTTGCCACTGTTAGAGTTTTGTAGGTTATGAGAGCAGTTTTACATTGAATGCGTCTGTGTACGGGGAGCCAATGAAGATGACTGAACCGTGATGATGAGGTAGAACGACATGAGAAAGAGACGGCTTCTTTGTAGCTCCAACTCACACCAGATGATAACATTGGACAGAAATGATAATGTAATGATTTGAAGTGATCGTGTAATGAGTTGAAGTTATACTGTAATGAATTGGCTTGTTTATTAGTCTGCCACAAAATAACTAAAGAAAAGTACTGAATAGATTGGTTGAAATGGTGAGACAATGAGACGATTAGATTTTGGAAACCTCATACCCTCAAATAGGAATCATCAGGGAGAAACATTTTCAGTCAAAAATTCGACCAAAAATGTGATCTTTCAGTGACATCTCATGGCTTTGGGAAGGTTTTTAGGGGTTAAACTCACCCCCTCACCCAATTTAAAGGGTGAACTCCCTGGCACACATTCAATTTCTGTGCACAAACCATTCAACCTGTGACTACTAGGTTTGGCAAGTTTGCCCATCAGGGCCAAATCATTAATATATGTGGTCAAACTTGACCGACTTTGAGGTCCCAATGTTTGTAAAGTCTTCTGATTTCAATACCATTACTAATAATCACATCATCAGTTGATAACAATTAGCGGCTGTTTTTAGCAAAGCTGAGCTGTAGAAATGAACAAATAAAGACTGAATCAGGTGCCATGAGCAGACACTGAGAAGAGCTGGGTGTTGAGGTTGAGTTTGAAAGTGGACAGTGTTGCCATGTTCTGGTGGTAGAGTGTTCCAGGTTCCAGCGGCCGTCTGAGACTCTGAAGCACAGCTAGTAATGAAGTGTGTCATCTGAGCCTGTTGCAGGTGCTCTGACCTTTTGACCTTTTAGTACCGGCTGCTGCGAAGAATGCTGCTGTGTATTATGTGATGTGTAGCGCAAGTTCAAGAGAGAAGAGAAGGTTCATCACGACATCATTGAGAAAGTTCTCCGTGAGTCTCTGTCTCTCAAGTGATCTTGCTTCTGTTGATGCTAGCGTTATGTTTTCATCTGACCAGTAAATAAGTAATTGTGTACTTATGAGTCCTTTTCAATGTGCCTTTAAATTATATGCATTTTATGTTTTATATGGTGGCAATCTATTCTTGGAATTCATTATGGCCCACACCAGATGTTCAAAATAATGTCTTTGCTGGATTTCTTGACCCTGAAAATATGGGGTTAGCCATTGGAATTGCATTTCTATCTGCCTGTGATCCTATGTTGTAGGCAATTATGTTTAATATGGCGGCCATCTTGGAATCCAACACGGTTGACTCCGGAAGTTCAAACTACCGGTAATGATTTTGCAGGATTCCTTGACCCTGAAAATGTCGGGGTAGGCACTGAAATCAAATTTCTATCTGCTTTAGTTTTAAAGTTATAGGCAAGTATGGCGACCATATTGAAATTCAAGATGTCGTCCACCAGGAGCATTGGGACCAAATCGAAGAATGATCTTACAGGGGTCCGCCATAAGTGAGCTAAGTTTCATAATTTCTCCACAGATTGAAATATTTTTCAACTTAGCCGCTGGACTATAGAGAACTGCGTTTGCTGCATAGAGACAGTGTGTGTGCCACACAGGTGATGTGTATTTCAGCCGTTACTCTATTATATCTCCCTAGGCCAGTGCTGGTGTCAGTGAAGAAACCAAACCAGTTTACATGCTTGGTCTTGACATGGTAGAAACCCTACCATGCTGCATGTTGTCTTTGACCTCTTGATGACCTTGTCCTTTGACCTCTCATCAAGTCCACTCTAGGTCCCACTTCATAAACATTTGCAGTACTGTCGATTTTAAGCTTGTAATACGGTTATCAGTTAACCAACCACCAGTAAAATTACTGATTACCGGTTGCATTTTTTAATTACCAGATTATCGATTGACCGACATGCCGATGACCCTTTAGTTCATGTTTCATTTGACTGGCCGAGTCTGCTCCTCCTCCTCCCCACTTCCGGCCGTAATAGATGGGGAGGGGGAGAGGTGCGAACTGAACATCATACAGTGACAGCCGGCCAGCGTGGATTTTCTCCTTAGCTGATCACGAGAGAGTTGTGTGACAGACGGATGGACAAACGGATGAATTGCTGTGATGTTCAGTGAACCGTCAAGGTCTCGACATCACTCTGCTCGCCGAGCCGTCCTCCGATGAGGACGATAAAGAACGGTCTCCAAAACAGAAGAAACGCAACTCACAAGTACGTCGACGGAAGCAGGCTGCAGTGAGTGACAACAAGGACGACGTAAAGTCGGTGCCGACATCTGCAGTGTCGGCGGCGACAGTGTGTGTAGACGAACCGACAGCCGCTGACATCACCTGTCAGACGACGTCTGCCAACAACAAACCAGTGACAGCTAACAAAGCACGACGAAAACTCAAACGTTAGTTTTTTTTATTTATCTGACATGTTGTTATCTTCTCCACTCCCATAGCAGTCAATATTGGTGGGACTAGAGCTTAGAATCTGTGGCTTGTATAACGAGGACTGGAGCATGGAGTAAGTAAAATGTGGATTTATATATCTCGTCATCGTCTAACCATCTCTATCTCACTGAGTGTGTTAGTAATACGAGAGAAGAGAAATGTCTAAAAACATTCTTCCTTAAAACATTCCAACAAAGATTCTGAAAACAAGACAGTAACAGAGCAGTGTCTTTGAGTGAATCAGGCAGACTGTTTCACATGGCAGCTGCACAAATGATCGAACATCCACTGTATAGCTTGTCAGCTGAAACTGAGACACATCTAGCTGACCACGACGAGCAGAGTGGAAACAATCAGATGACAGGCTGACAGAGATCAGACAAACATTGTGATGCAAGGCCATGTTGACTCTTGTACACGTGGACACACAATCTGTACGTGACATGATCTGAGACGTCCAACCAATGAATGAGCCTATGGCAAGGTTTGGGTGGAACCCCCCGTGAGGGCGGGGGCAAAGCTTCCCCTGAAGCAGAAAACTTATTTTGACATCCGTTACGAGGAACAAAACTTGATGAAGCAAGGGAAGCAGAGTTATTTTGAGTGGATAGAACGTGCTTGTTGTCGAATGCAGTGCTTTGCATTACACAGTGTTGTGTGGCGAAAATCAGCTTGTTGCTGATATGTCTGTCTGTCTGTTACTGGTCTGTCTGACTGGCCGTGTCTGTCTGTCTGTCTGTTTGTCTGTCTGTCTGTTACTGGTCTGTCTGACTGGCCGTGTCTGTCTGTCTGTAGGTAATTTGTTCTATGAAGTGAGTTCAGACAGTGACAACGAGACACAACATCCAGTGAGGTGAGTATGTCACTTCTGCTACCGCTGTTGTTGTTGACTCCAGTTCACAGCGATCTTGACTCGTCATAAAACTGCAAAAAGATCATAAAAGGCAACATTAACCAGCGTCAAGCACTAGTAAGTAAGTGATTTATATTGTGCCGAAGTCTCAGAAGAGAATCAGGGCGAATAAAGTCATCGAGATGTCACCATATGATGAGTACTCTCACATTGTTTCTGTTGGCAGAACAGGGACATCTGTGATGACCTTCAAATGACCTTGTGTTATATCTCAATATGTATCAAGTATATCAAGACATCATCTGATGTATTATTAGTACACCATGTCCGGAAAAAACGGCCCCCCTAAACATGCCAAAATAATTATATGAAGAGAGAACGATAGCCATTATTTTTCTTTGTATCATGAAAAGCCGTCTATTTGCAATGTTTTTGTGAAATTTCATGACAACCAGTCTGTCCATTGCTGAGATATTGCTTTTTATAAAAAGATGGTCAAAAATTGTCGTCGCTAACATTGCCAATTAACGCATGCATAATACTTACTTTCGCACTGCCAATATTGACGTCAGCGTTAAGCGTTTAAATAATTTTTGCATAAACAAAAACAAAATGGTAATAAGCAGAGAAGATTGAATGTTGATAGAAGTTTTGCATCAAGTGAAAGGTTACGGTTCAAAAAGTTATTAGCTGAATTTCCAAATAAAGCGTTTGAAGTGATACCAACGGTGTTCACTGTGTTGGAAAGTTGCATTTTCAGTGTTAGTTCTAAAAGATAAAAAATATCAAAACACAGAAAATACAGTTCATTGAAATTTTACACACAGTGCCTAAATGAGTGTCAGATAATGCTGTGTAAGTGTTATTAAATTGTGTTATATACTGTACATGTTACAGCATTTTCTTTAGAGGGCCGTTTTTTTCAGGACACAGTGTAAATTATATGTGAGTTGTAGCATAGTGGCTAAGGCTAGCTGTGATGAAGAGATGTCGTTTCCCTTCCTCCCTCCTGTGGTAAAAGTACTTCACTGAGGTTCCTTTGTGTTTTGTGTCTGACATGGGCCTAATTCTGACATAAAAATGCTTACCAGACGAACCTGTGGTTTATTATAAGTTAAGGTCATGTCCGCTGCTTCCTGATGATGACAAAATGACAAAGCTGCTAGTATATCATGACCTTTGAAAAATTCACTAACCTAACCTTAACCTTCTAGTGTTTATGGCTATGTTTATAGTGAAACTACGTCACAAGATGAGCCAGTCACATCACAGTCAGCTAGCTTGTCAGCCTCCGTACCTAGTGGCCTGGCGCCGCCCGTGTCATCTGCCACGTCGCCACTTCGGCCTTACGTCGATGATGGACGTCGTACAATCGCCAAAGTTCCGCCGCCAGACTCAGACGATGAAGATGAGGTGGAGGTGATCCAGGCGTTCTGTGGCCGGCCGACGCGATCCGGTAGAATCCCGCGTCCCGTCGTCCGCGCCGAAGACATCGGCGTGGAGCCGACCGTCATCAAACCAGTCAAGTCTTCTGCCCCTGCTACTACACTTGTCAAGGTGACGTCGCCAATCGACGTCTCACAAACTGTGACGAAACCCGTGGTGACTGTGTCGCGGCCGGTTCTACCCAGAGACCAGCCAACGATCTGTCCGACTCAGTCGTATGATGCCAGTATGATGGGGCGGAGTCACGCCAGCACAGACACCACTGCCGCTGTCGCTGCCGTGCCACCGATGGACCTGAGTAATCTGCCGCCCGGATACTTCGTAGTCGTTGAGATGCCATCGTCCACTGATGGTAATCAGCAGGCGCTATATCACATCTTCGCCGTTGACGATGATTCAGCAACAGTCGCAGCATCCTCCCCGACTTTACCGGTTGACAGCCAGGCTGCTGCCATGGCCAATCAGCTAGCACTATCGGCCACACACGAGCCGGTGAGGTGTAGCGGACCAGTCAGCGTCAACCATGATGGAGCGATGAACAGCCAGTACACAGTGGACACTGGCGCGGTGCTGGGAGACAACGAAGGACAGTCTTCACTGAACCAAGACCTCGCACAGGTCTGTGAGGAGTTCTCGGACTGGGCCGACTGTCGGCTGTCAGCAATGAGACAGGCCGACGGGACGGTTGTGATAGAGTCCGTTCCGTTGACGAGTCGAGTACCACCTCTACCGCCGTGGCCAGCCACATCACAGCCTCACCCTCGACAGACCTCTGCCAAGGTGGTGCCACGCTTCCCATCAGTGACGCAGCCCGGTGGACAGCTGTGTGGAGCAGAAGTGTTTGTTGAGAGAAACTCTGGCAAGTTGTCTGAGGAGGCAGGAGCACAGTACGTTGACGTCATTGTTGAGGACTGTGACAACGTAGGACAGGAAGAGTATGTCACGTAATGTCTCATGCAATGGCACAATGTCGTCGCTGTGACGTCATTGTTGAGGACTGTGACAACGTAGGACAGGAAGAATATGTCACATAATGTCGTCATGCAACGGCACAATGTCGTCGCTGTGTGATATCATCACAACATCATTGTCAACATCATTGTCACTTAATGTCGTCATTGCGTGTTGTCATCACGTCATTGTCACGTAATGTCATCGTTGTGCAATGTCTTCGTCATACAGTTTCATTATCATGCACAGTCATTGTCACAATGTCATCACAATATCATTGTCACATAATGTCGTTGTCACATAATATCACCATCCTTCAATGTCACTGTCGCAATGTCATCATTGCATGGTGTCATCACGTAATTGTCACATAATGTCACCACTGTGCGGCTATGTTTGACGTCAGAACTGAATGACTGCTTCGATTATCTGTGCAGTTTACAGAACGATTCACTGACTTCGCAGAAATCAGTTTGAATTGAAATGAATGTGAACGTGTTTGTTCACCAGCATGATTAGTTTTAATTCAATGCTTCGTCAGTAAATAATGCAGTCATTTGGGAGTTGTGGACCGTCTTGTGTGTATGATGTTGGTAGTTTGCTGACAGCAGTGGCTTAAAGATGATAGGCAACGGTTTTGTGCTTTTTAAGATAAATAGCTCACCAACTGCCTTTTACATTATAAAACCCACTTGCATATCGTGATTGGTTTTTGAAGTCAACAAAATGTTTAACAGAATTATCGAAAACTGCGAACCCGAAGGTTTGTTTACGTTGCCGAGTGATGACGTCATCTAAGTGGCAGAATCCAAACATCCAGCTTGTTTGTGCCGAGAGCGCCGTTAAATTTAATATTTGGG
>Ga0056114_1000759_pt1 | contig 12566 bp, 8 predicted proteins | sample WorMetHERISLAND1_FD_77005 | JGI IMG/M metagenome (GOLD analysis project Ga0056114, IMG submission 77005) | Marine gutless worms symbiont microbial communities from Max Planck institute for Marine Microbiology, Germany - Olavius loisae HERON... ...
GGCATAAAAACAACTGTTAAAAAGAAATGTCTTTAAATGTTTCTTGAAAGTATGTTCCGAATTGCAGTTTAAGACGTCGCCGGGTAGACTGTTCCAGATGAAAAGTGCAGATTATGAATATGAACGTCTTGCAAATTTGGTGTTTGTTCTAGGAATAGTCAGTAGTGGAAGCGCCGTGGAACGTGTTTGACGTGTAGCCACATGTTGGACGAAGTGCTGGCTGGACTGAGGTGTGTTACACAGCTCAGTCCAAACGGCAGTAACATGGCTCTGATACACGTTACGTTATAAATTACATCACATCGCCAGCCACACGACACTGACGCACACTTTTGCTATTTCACTAATCGATTAAGTTGACATCTGTTCAGTCACGGCTTTTGCTGCGGAAATCTCATCATAAAAATCTCAGCATAAATCATCATTTCTCACGAATGAGCAATATTGAATTCATTCTGTGTCAGGCGACATACGACCAGTCTAGAGTCTATTATCGCTCACTGCGCCAGATCATATGACACCACTCAATACGATACAGTGGACTATTGTCATCTAAAAGCAGTCAATGAATCTGACGAACGAGCAAAGCATGCGTTACGCGCATTCAGTTCCTACGCGCCGTGACTGAGTCACAGCGTACGCGGACCACAACGAGTCCTCCAGCGAAGAACATGACGCAGACGACCTGCTGCAGCGACTGGTACGACTTCCACGTCAGCAGCGACACCGGCAGCAGACTGCAGACAACTGCTGTGAGGTCTGTCTGATCGGACAACGAGACGGCGTCACACTAACTTGTCCCGTGCGGTGCGGCCACGCTCGTTTCTGCGCTACTTGTGTCGACAGAGTCGTCAGTATGGGCACCGGCTGCCCGATTTGTCACGCTGATATCCAGATGGTGATGCGCGTCTATAACTGAAAATGTAGCTGCTACAATGAATTCAGTTGCTTCAAAATGACATCGACTTGCTTCTGTGGTCTTGTTTGTTATTTTTTTTACTTTGTATTAACTTTTTACTTGGGTATTATTGGCGAAAAACCTAATTATATTGTGTATCATTTTCACTGACGTTTGTTGACGAATAAATAGTAGTCTATAACTTACGTCTTTTCTACATTTTATATTGTTACTATTATTAACTGAAACACAATGCGTTGGTGTGTTTGTGTCTAAGAATATACCAACAACAAACACTTGTACACTTTATCACTTCATTGTAATGTATTGTAATCTCTGTTAACACTGTATTTTTTGTCATGCAATTTTGATGGTCCGTCATTTTGATGTCCGTCATTTTCAGTCAGCCCAACGTGTCAAGTAGTCGACAAGTGCTAAAATTTGAGATTTTCCAGTTTTAACTTCTCCGATAATAAAAAAAGTTGCAATGTTAAACGCCGTACGTTCATTGATATCGAGAAGATGACATTTTATGCCGCAATTTCCACAATGCGAAACACATGGACAGACAAAAAAGCCGCGTGTTGTCGCCGCTCCACTGAAAACTTGCAAAGTAGTGCACATTAGCTACCATTGAGGGACAATAATTTTCCATCAAATTCGCTTGAAATCGTACAAGAACTACTGCGCGTCTAAGGCAACGATCAGAGACGGCTGAACATTCACAGTTGGACACAATGTGCGACTGACAGCGCCTAGCGTCTCAGCCATCGCAGCGTGTTTAATATTTTAAAAATCTAGTTTATAGCAATGTGTAATGGCGATAGATTCCCAGCGACAGCACGGATTTCTTCTTGAGACTGACAAACACAGGCTACATGCAGATGAACGGACGGACAGACAGACAAAGCGCAATCCTTTGTGACGCGTCTATACACCGTGTGCGGGAAAAAGCGGCCCCCCCTAAACAAAAAGCTGTAAAATGCACAGTATATAACCCAATCCAATGACACTTACACAGCATTATCGAACACTCATTTAGGCACTGTGTGTAAAATTTCAATGAACTGCGTTTCCTGTGTTGTGATATTTTTTTATTTTTAAGAACTAACACTGAAACGCAAGTTTCCAACACAATGAACACCGTTGGTATCAGTTCAAACGCTTTGTTTGGAAATTCCGCTAATAACTTCCTTGAACCTCTCTCTTGATGCAAAACTTTTATCAACATTCGATCTTCTCTGCTGATTAGGCTACCATTTTGTTTTTGTTTATACAAAAATTACGTAAACGCTGACGCGTCGATATTGGCGGGCGTAAGTAAGCATTACGCGCAATGTTGGCGACGGCAATTTTCGACCATCTTTTTATAAAAGCAATATCTCAGCAATGGGCAGACTGGTTGTCGTGAAATTTCACACAAACATTGCAAATGGATAGCTTTTCATGATACAAAGAAAAATAATGGCTATCATATTCTCTATTCATAAAGTTATTTGGAGTGTTTGTACGTGTTTAGGGGGCCGTTTTTCCGGACACGGTGTAGAAGAGCTGGGCTGATAATTACTCACATCTGTTAGACGTCGTCCACGTGATGCACTAACTGATCCCGTGCTATCCTAGTGATGGTCTTTTTCAGCAATTCACGGCGGCAAATACTGGAGGCAAGTCAAGTATAGTATCCGATTATGTTTTACATCAATAATCCTATCGGTAAACAGTAAGCGATAACGAAGATACGAACTCCCTTCTCGTTGAGTTTCCAACGATACTTGTCTTCAATGGCTTTGATTTTTTGCCTCTGTTGCTCCCAAGCTCGGCTGGAAAGTTCATCCGACAGGTCTACATCATCTACACACACATACACACACGTCATGCAGCGTCATCAACGCAGCCGGAACTGAAGACGTCGCATCGCGTCGCGTCGCACGTGACATGAATATCGTATCAACACTTTAAGACGTCGTCGTCGTGGGGGAGGGTGTCTTACGTCATCAGCTGACGTGACGTCACTCGCCCGCTAATGACGTCATTAAAAGTCATAACTCATATACGACAGTGTGACGTCACCGCCCTGGCCCCGCCCATCAGATGATTGACGTCTGACTGTCAACACTTACGTGACCATCACTCACTCACTCACCCACACTCACACGAGATTATTATTCATGACGACCTCGTCTGTACGTGTGGGATAACTATTTTGATTTCGATAAAACGCGGTTCCTGCTGAACGTGGCTCTGATTCTGCAGTGAGCCGCTGAGTCAGTGCAGAAAAGCGTCCAGTGAAACTGTGATATTGTTCCTAGTCAACGACTGGACAATCAACGCTCAGTACTCACTATCTCACTGACGACAACTGTGCTGCTCCTCTGAAGTGTTCTCGGCTGATACATGAATTCAATGTACATGACCAAAATACTTTTATCTTGGCGACGTTTCGGCAAACTTTATCAGCCAACTGATGGTCACGTGACAGTGATCACGTGACCAAAAGACAGGTCGACAGACCAATAGATAGGTCGTAGGCCTGTCCATCTCGGTTGATACATTCCTGTCTAGTTCTTGTCTTCTTTCACCTGTCTTCTCTCTCCTGGTCTATGGTCCAGTCAACGACCACATGGTCTGTGGTCGCTGAGTTGTTAACCTCTGCAATGGATGCCTTACTTCTCATTGTGGTTTGGACTTCCTTGCTCTATGTCCTCCTTTTAATGTTCTTCCTTCCACAATTTCCGCCTGTTTCTGCGGTGCATGAACTGTAGAGCCGTGACTGCACCAGCAGCTGTCTGAGAGCTCTACTTAGAATCCATATTTTCTTTCTTTCTCAAAATCCTACAGCAGCATCGGATAATGCATGGCCCTTGACGTATAGAATGACTGGTCGATGGTTATCCTGTTGAACACGTCCATATAACTGTTTTTCTGTTGTCCAGCTGTGAACTGTCTGAAAATCCTTTTGATCGTCTACATAGAATTCATTTATTCGTTGCATCACAACGACCTTATGAACATTGTCATCGATAGCGTGTTTGCGGCTGTTTGTTTATACGTTTTACAGCTACGTAGCAGTTTCGGCATGGTCTAGCATGTATGTCAAAATAATCTGCCATTGATGTTTTCTTCACATATGAGAAAGCCCCGCCAGTTGCTTCACCAGTTAATACCCAGAATGACCGAGTGTAGGCGCCACAAGATGCCACGAAACGAAATAGCTGCGTAACGTATGCCGCTTTGTCGGTCAGTTTTTTCACTGTTGCTGTTCGTGTATGGCCGTTTGGAAAGGCGGGTGTTTTAATTTGATTTGATTTGAACCAGAAGGTTGTTATCGTCAGGATGTGCTGCCAGTGCTGGCAGTGCGTCAAACAAGTGCAGTCTCATCAACGAACGTGTGAGGACAGCGCAGCGCACCTCGCAGCTCGCACCTGCCGATGCACTGCGCTCCCATTCACCTGATACAGATGGGGACCTCCTGTCAGCCAACAGTCTTCACTATAACCCTTCGCACTACCGACCGTCTGATGCTTGCTACGGGACACAACTCACCTTAAACAGCGATTCATTAAAGCATTGTCAGACACTTCGACAAATATTAAGTTTTTAAAAACTAAAAGTGGAACTAGGGATCCTGCCTGACACCAGATTCAATTTGGAACACAGTAGACCAAGAATTTCCCCACTTATTTTCGGTATGCATTTTGAGAGACGATAACGTGATAACAAGCAAACCTACATGAAAACTGAAACATGCAAACTCTATTCTACAGTCTTTTGAATATTTCTGCCAAATATCGAAAAATCGATCTATACAATTTCGAGCTATACCGTTTCAAAGTTGGGCTGTTTTGAGACACGGTGTATATGACATACGACGAAGATATGCGCGAAACGATTTTTTACATTTTCGTTCTGAGTGACCTTGACCTTGACCTTTGACCTTTAGACCTAAAATGTGCTCCCCTATTTACTCTCGTCCAACGCTATGTTTCCACTAAATTAAACGTTTCTATACGGCTTCCTATTTCGAAAACCGGAGGCACGGGACATACAGACAGAGAGACATATGGGCAGTTACACCACTATAATGCTTATTGCATGCGGTCTACCGTGTCAAATGTCTACCTATCAAACGATGTATACCGGAACCGGCTCCAATTAATTGTCCGCAATACAACAATCAAACTCGTCAGCGATTAGACATTATTGTGTGAGCCCAACAGATGCGTTATCAAATATGCATGACTGTTAACTGCATTACGGGATCGCAGCGTCTTAAAATATTTAGACTTGATTCAAGTCTTGCCACCAGCAAGCCTATATACGACTGCGGTTGCAGCCCCTGATAATAAGCCAGTGTTGTATTGCTTTGTATGAGATTTGTGTGAGCAACGGTTTATGGCTTTTGTATTATTCGCCAATGCATCGCATATCATTTTCTGTAATGAGACTGTCACAAAGACGATTCACTGCTTCTGCCTGCAGACACCTGCGCAGCATTTCGCGTGATTTGTGGTAGGCAAAGCACGACTAATCGTCCACTTTATGCCACAGACAAACAGCAGGCTTTCACATCGCCCTCAGTTCAAAGGCGTTAATATTCGGCTTAAAATTTGCTGTGTTTCAAACGTTTCATCAAAAATGTTCTCAGACTGGACCGTTTTCCGTCAACTATGTCAACCTTACAGAGCCAGTAACATATCGTTGTTCGACTCCCGCTGTTGGGTCGTCGACTCATGCGTCTCATGCGAGATAAGCAGCGCCCAATTTTCGTTAATTTTTTCTACCAGACTTGTTTAGCGGCCACTGAATTCTTCGTTTCGTATGACTTCAGTTCCGACAGTTCAGTTACAAAATACATGTTTCGCGCAAGTCTTATAATAAAAAATTATGTCGACTGCGCTGACTTGTAGTAACTGCGTAAGTACATTTCAGTGTTCAGCGGTCGAGAACTGCCTCTCCAAGTGTCAGTGAGGTCATGACCAGCGACTGGAAATTCTTAGTGGATCGAAGCCAACAGTTCTGGTCGGCGGCATGATCAGGTCACCTTGACCACCTGCCCGGCCGAGACGTGTAGAGACTGTCGACACCGGAGTGATCACTGATACGAGGTAAGTAAGTAAGTAAGTAAGAACATTTCTTTGGCGCTAATTACAAAAGTCACTAGACGCTGTGGTCCCATAACCCAAACAAACGGGTCTTTAATCGCCGTTTAAACTGTCCTAGACTGTCAGACTGTCTTAGTTCGGTTGGCAAGGAGTGGAGACGCGCCTGTGGCCGACCGTCGACCACCTGGACCCACCAGATCTGCCGCGACACGGGTGTAACAGCGACCGAGGCCCTGCAGCTAGCGGAGGACCGACCGTTCTGGCGAACCATCGCAACGGCGGGAGGCTCCGGCTAAACGCTTCGCGTCACGATGATGATGATGATGGTTGGCAAGGAGTTCCACCCACGCTCGTGGGCCAGCAACGGCGAAACACCGGTCGCCGTAGGTGGTCCGTGTAGAAGAGGTGAACTGGTGAAGACACTTGTAGACTAGTAGACAAGTCCACACGTTGTCGTATCAGAAGTCAGTGAAGGTTGTCACGAGAGGTCGATATGATACAACCAGGCGTGCCACAGCGACTGTAGAGGACCAATGTGAACGGCAGCAGCCTGGTATAAAGTACTGTTGCAATAATCCACATACGACTACAGGCGAGCTGCCTTCAGTATTACGGCTGCTCCGGCTTATCTAGAGTTAAGTTATAGGCGGATTTACAACGACTCTATGCATTTGTACCGGCATTCATATTTGCCGATCGAATGACCACGAGAGGTCGTTTCTCTGTTGCACAGAAGCAGCAACAGCAAATAACAATAATAAACCATTATTGGGGTGGCCACTGGCCTCAACACAGTACACTTAAACACTTCAACTCACTCAACTCAGCTGACACCAAACGTGTACTAACGGACTGGGTTTTAGCAATTCTACTTGTTCCATGGTTTATGTGAAGCACGACAAATACGTCGCTCATATACGAGTATTTCTACCACGCGTAACACGTTACTCCGCCGGTCTGTCGATATGTAGGCCCTATAAGCTGCGTTTGTCAATGCTTGGTTCGACACACCGTTAGTTAATATTGATAAGGGGAGGGTCGTGGTGCAGTTAACGAGGTCCGGATATGTCCAACAACAGGTGTACTCTTCGAAGAGAGTCGTTTTCACACACGTTTTGGGACCTGGCTTTCCTCTCAGTATTACTGGCGGCAGCCGAATAGCCTACTCTTGATGTCATTATGTAGGTCTCTGTGATAGCCGCTCGGATCAACAACAAATTGAAAGTTACAGGCTGTCAAAACGATTCAAATAACCAACATAATTAATAAGTAAGGAATAAAGAAAGAGTTTGTGTATAGCCTACAGCTAACAGTGAGAGTTGCGTCGCCGGCTTGTCACTGGCATCAGGGTGTCGTAGGGATTGGAAGCCGCGGGCGTATAGGCTTGCAGTCGACATTAACACGGTATGTTTTCTGTGAAGAAGCAGCAAGTTCTCGTGTCGGCACGACCACTAGCATGCAGCATGCAGGCATGTCGGTATGGAACTGACACACAAGGTGGCAGCGTGGCTAGCGGTAACGCGTTGGTCGCGATCAACGCAGTTGCGCTACGTCGGATGGGTGACCGTTTCTGGAAAGGTAAACCATCTCGGTCAACTCAGCCTTTCATCCCTCGGGGTTGGTACATTGAGTATCAACCTTTCTGGCTGCGGTTAAGGCGTTCACTTGCGTTGAGTGACAGGTAACACTGTGTGAGCCTGTCCCGTAGCTCTGAGGTGAGTCTCCCATGAATAGCTACACGCTGCTTTGCGGTAGAGCAGCCTTGTACAATCGCCGACAGATTGGAAACGTGCGAAACTCTCGTAGCACAGTGCGGCTGATATAAAACTGTAATCCGGTTCCCGCGCTTATGTTATCAAAGGCTCTAGTTGCTTGTTACACATGCAGAATAACAGTAATGAAAGCATGGCTAAATAAACCGAGTGTGACTGCTCGACCGGAGTAGTTGACAGCTAGTATACTGTTCGTCATAGTCCACTGCAGGGCTATGATGAGACCGCAGAGCTGTCCACGCGTCGGATCGACCCGCTGGTCGGGTCAGGTCGGGTCGGGTCAGGTGTGGAAGTAATGAATTGTTTGCGCATTGACGTAATAAATAATACAGCGTAGGCTTATTGTCTATCTCGAATCTAGGCAGGAAACAGTTTAAACGTTTTTTTACATTAGCAACTTGTGTGCTGTTAACGTCATGGACTTTTAATACTTTTTTGTATATAAGGATGATTGTGTGATGGTTCCATCTTCTTCTTCTGTTCTGTCATTGGAGACCTGCTGCTGCTGCTGCTGCTGCATGTCTCCAGTAAACACGCACTACACGATCAGGCGTCATTACGATCGTTCACGACCCTATGACATGGTACTCAGCTGTTTGAAATATGACAGCAAGAGACAGCCGTTTATGTCTCAGTATTTAGCGATCTGCTAGAAGACCTAATTTAGTAAAATGTCAATTAACGCCTTGTGTTTTTTTCTCGGAATCGTTGAACCGGTCATTCGTTTGTGCGTGTTGACTCTTAACTGGCTGTTAATCACATACTGTTAGGATCCATTGTGTTCTACTAAACTTACTCTGAACTTTTATGTGCATTACAGGCTCACGTTGATCGTATTTTAGATCTACGTCTGAGGGTGGGCAATCTGGATGAGTCGGGTCGGGTCGGGTCAGAAAAATGGACCCATGAACAACTCTGTGAGACCGAGACTCTACGACAGAGACCTTTCCACAGTGTTGCTGTTACAAGAAGCGTTTTATGCGCACGGGTCCACTGATGGCTCAGCGCTAGGAGGTAATACGCCTGCCCCGTATGATATGGTAAGAACCGTTTAGCTCGAAATGCGAAAACCACTCTGACAGCCGGACCTGCTGGGGAGCTAGCAGCGATAACCAGGCCCCTGGCTCAATTTGGGGGAAGTTTTCAGGAAAGAAGAGAGGGAAGGGAAAGGAAGGAGCTGAGAGGACGGGAGTTGACGGCGGTATAGGCTAGTATCTAGAACTAGAGCGCGCTGGGCGTGACGTGCCATTAAACAGCATGCATCTACATTATTCACATTTGTCAGAAAACGGAGTCGCCTATAATGTCTCAATTATAGCAACATGCTGATTTATATTGATAGGTTCGAATAACAACGCGCCTCATGTAACAGCCAATCACTTGTGTTCAACTGCGTGTACACACCGACTTACGTAGACGATACACCGTAACAAAATAATGCACTGTGAGTCAAAAAAGGGACCTCTATACTTTTGCCTATAACTTTGACAAATATTAACCGATTTTCAAAATTGTTTCACTGTTGAATTTGGCAATTTGTGTATATTCCATTGTATAATTTTGTGTTGTGTAATTTAGCAGTCTACTTTATTCTGCTATTGAAAAAAATATACTTAACTTGACTTGACTTGACTTGACAACAAAGTATTTCATACATTGCCCATCACACCTTAACTGTGTTGCTGCACTTGCGGAATCAAAATTGCCAATTTTGTTATTTTGCAAGCGCAATAAATCCAAATGCGGTTATTTCTGGACACGAAAACAAAGCTCATATTCGCCGACCCTGGCATGTGCCGGACGTGCTGCTGAAGCATGAGATGCTGCCCGATATCCGTGCAATTTCTGGCGACTTCTTCATTTTCAGCAGGAGACAGTGCACCCACCGGCCGATAGGGCTCGTGAGACGGTCCCGTTACTGCAGCGAAAGGTTCCGTCTTTCATTGCTGCCAATCTGTGGCCTCCCAACAGCCCTGACCTCAACCCTGTTGACTACAAGGTGTGGGGTACAATGCAGGACCAAACTTATTGGGCGAAGGTGTGAGACGTTGACGATCTGAAGCGGCGTTTGATTGACGTGTGAGACAGTCTGGAGCAAAACGTCATCGATGACACGATCGACCAGTGGCGTTTACGACTTCGTGCCCGTGTCCATGCAAAAGGGAGGCATTTTGAATAGTCTTTGTAACTTGCATTTGAACTTCGTCATAAAATGACATTTGATTGTCACTGTGAAGTTGCATGTATTGTTTTAATATAAAAAAGTCTCTGTTTGTGACAACTGCTATTTCACATGGTAGTGCAGCAACACGTTTAAGGTGTGGTGGACATTGCAACAATCGCCTTGTTGCAAATTTCTTGATGAATTCGAAGTGAAAAGATTTAGAAAATGCGTCAATATCTGCCAAAGTTATAGGCAAAAGTATAAAGGTCCTTTTTTGACTCACAGTGCTACATAATACTGTGACTAATACTAAGTGGGCACTGGCGTTTGTTTGTTTTAGTTTCTTCTTTTTATACTTTTTTCTGGCTGTGTGTGCTAGATTAAGCTGACGACTCAGCTGTTAAACTCTTCTTTCGTATAGTAGGCCTAATGCAAATCTAATGTAGTGTGTATTGACGTTTACAGCTCATTTGTTTTTTCCTAAACTGGCCACTCATTGCGCTGTGTGCATTAACGCTTTAGGAAATGGTTACGCGGTGTCCAGCCAGCAGCGATGAATGTTTCAGCAGAGACCAATAGATCGTTGGACCGACCGACGAGGCACAGGAGTGCATGCAGGGGAGCCGGCCGTTGACAGCCACTGACTGATCACTGGCCTCGAAACGACGGAAAAGCTGCCACAGACACTCGAACACACACACGGTAGTTCCATCAAGGAATCGATGTGTCAATATTACGACATTATTATGTTGTTATTTTGTACCTTGTTCAGTGATGGAGTCGAGATCAATGCAGTGAACGATGATGATCACGTTCTCAGGTCGATGAATGTGCGTCAGGTACCCTAACAAACAACAACCAGTACAACATCACTCATGCTCTCGCTGAGTTTATTTCTTTCAAGCTGCAATTATCGTTGATAATGAAAGTGAAACTGTCGTCAATGTTGTATATTTTTCTCCAGAACATCCAACGTGAATGGCACTGTATACAGCCGTGCTGTGTGCATGTGCCGTTAAGAAACTACTCTCTCGGTAACGGCAATGTCTTCCAAAAGGTTCGTATATAGAACTTATGGCGACGAATAAGACAGCGTGCATTGGTTACGATTTTACCTTTCGTGATCAAAGTGAAAACCAAAAACGTTTCAAGATCACAGGAGAGCTAAATCAGCGGCAGAATGACGGAACTGCAGGCAGACCACTAATACACAGTCATGGCCTGTAAGTTGAGTGACCGCTGAGTGACCTTCGGTAATTATCTGTCATTTCAACTGGTAACACCAGGTCTAATTCTTCCAGTCACTCTAATTTACCATCAGCTCTGCATGACATTTCGCTGTTGTCGCACCGAACAACATACCGAATAAGTCGGCATGACTGACAGGAGCGACTCTCTGAACTCGTTTACAGCACTTGGCTGTCACTGTTGCAGGACTCGACGAGAATTTCACACGAGTTGTCTTAGTACGGCCCATCGCTGGTGTCAATACAGCTGCATAGTGTAGCCTATCAATGACACTCGATTACATACGGTACTTATCAACCGATCTCTATCGGTAAGACCGGTATACAAAACTCGTACGTACGTGCCGTAGCCTACGTACGAGTAGTGTAAACCGGTCTTTAGCCGCGACCAGGCTTTTGGTGCCCATAATCAGACCACACGCACTCGCTGACCCCAAGCGCCTTCCAAAGACGCAATACTCCAAATAGCATCTCAACCCGCTAAACAAAACAAAAACATCGCCGTGCAATTATATTAGTAGCTAGTCAACATGACATGAGAAACAATTTGAGCTTTGTATTGACTTGACTTCCGACAGTTTAATCTATCTCTTCGGTCATAATTATCACATCACCAGTAGCCAGAGCAATCAGCAATCGGTCTGATACGTGCCACGCTCTGGCCAGCACGTCTCTGTCAGGTGCTTATACCGCTAATTGCGTTATTGCATATCGTTGTGCGACAAAACACCAGGACTACAGCACGTGACAGCGCTTTCACCTCTGATATTACGGTATTCTAGTCTTTCCAGCACTAGACGGTGTTGAGAAATTCTGACAGGGTTATCATCAACAAAAACGAATTATAAAAAGATAACGATTTCCGGCCATTACGCCTAAGTCACCATGCACAAAACGATACAAGATGGATCACAGTTACCATGGAGCGTCAGTAGAAACTCGTATGATCTGTCTAATGGCGTGATTATCAAAGACCTTGAGTGACTGTTAAAAGTCATGCAGTTTCAGCTACCGACAGTCATTATTTTGATCCAGTAAATCCATTCGCTCGTAGCTCGGTTATGCTTACTAGTTAATAGAGGGCGTATGATGTTAATTGTCGGAAGCAAAAATGGAGGGCTATTGAATGACACATCCGTCACCTGAGTGTGTTAAACAAGTTAGAGAAGCGTGTCTACGAACTCGCAAAGCAAGGAGCAGTGTTCACACTGCGCACGACATCGGACGACATCGTCCGGTGTCGTTGAGTCGTATACGATGTCGTGCGCAGTGTGAACACTGCTTAAGGCTTGCTCACCCCTCCCCCTCGGGCGTCAGTTAATTAACCACTTAGTGTGTCGACTTAATCAGTCACGTTATATTATGACGTCATATGACGTCATA
>Ga0056114_1000760_pt1 | contig 12564 bp, 12 predicted proteins | sample WorMetHERISLAND1_FD_77005 | JGI IMG/M metagenome (GOLD analysis project Ga0056114, IMG submission 77005) | Marine gutless worms symbiont microbial communities from Max Planck institute for Marine Microbiology, Germany - Olavius loisae HERON... ...
ATAGTAATTTTTGCTCTAGGACGCACCGTTTAGCCACAATACGTACGTTACAGACAGACGACAGACGATGACAGACAGACGCAACACTGTAGCATAAGCGCGATGCGCGACGCCGCGACGGTTAGTACGTTCGGCTAAAATGGTGATAATAGTTTAGCAGCAGTCGACATTTTGGCGATATGCTGCAAAGTGTTATCACCATTTTTTACTTTTGCTGTTTTCGATGTCACGATGTGTCATTACGCCACTAAGTGGCGTGATAAACTACGTTTTTTTGGCATTTATTACTCAACAACAACAAATACAAACATTAAAAATTAATCATTAAGAACTTGGAGCTGTCGGGGGCCCCTTGCCAGTGGGGCCCCCCGTCACGAGACGCAGCAGCCACCCCATCGTTACGCCACTGACTGACAAACAAACTGATCTCCAAAGTTTCAACTTTATACAGTAGATGTCGCAGCATATCCAATTATCTAGTTTCACCGGTTTTTCTAGTTTCGCCGTCGTTATTGTGCGACCCTGACTAGTGGGCTGCACTAAGCGTTGCAGCTCGTCCGTCTGTCCGTCCGTCCGTCAGTCCCTGCCTCCTTTTTCTCGAAATAGGAAAGCCGTAGAAACTTCCAATTTAGTGAAAACATAGCGATGGACAAGAGTAACTAAGGGAGGAAATTTAGGGTCAAAGGTCAAGGTCACGAGGGAAGAAAATGTAAAAATCGTTTTTCGTGTATATCTTCGTCAAAAGTGAATCGATTTACGTCAAACCAACATCAAAATGATCAGCGGCCCATTCTACACATGTCGTCGAATACATTTCATCAGTGACTAATGCTTCGTTTTGTGACATTTGTTTGTAATTATCCGGGAGCCGGAGGGCTGCATGTCTCAGCGGCCACCTGGCCGTCTACCTATTTGTTATTAACTAACTGAGTTGAAAGAAGGAGGCTGGCTATACCGTCCGGTGGTCGACAGAACAACGATGATGGCTGCCATGCAGTCAAGCGATGCCTCGACGGCGGCTATGGCCGTGCTACGAGTGATGTCGGTCGGTTTCGGCGTCAGCATGCGTAGCTCTTCGAACAGCAGGCGATGATGCATAGCAGACTCGGCCTCACGACAGATCTTGATAACGACATCAGCATGTACGGCTCACTTTAATTTAACAATCAATCTTGCAAGTGCTGTAGTAATGGGGCGCTGAAAATGCAGGAGCGATAACGGATGGAAAGCCGTAAGAAAAGTATAGTATAAGATACCACCGACTTGAGCAGAGCATGAGATTGTGATCATTACTGCAAAGACACAAAAGCCGTCTCTGGGTAAGCCTATACCTGCCTACCGCACATCAAAACAGTATTTTATGTTCACTATAGGCCTACTATCTTGCAGCACATCACGCATGCCTCATCTAGCAATCTACCACTATGCAATCAAAGGCCGCCAATATTATACAATATTATAATCTGCAATAAAATTCAAACTTTATTCGGTCAGACGTCTGAGAACATTTTCCATGAAGTAACTTAAGGCTGTCTCTCCGTATCTAGGTTCATCTTTCCATACAGCTAGGCTACTCATGCATTTTCCACCCTTGCATTTTTGCCCGTATCGCATTTTCCACTCCCGCATTTTCAGTCGCCCCGTAGTAATCGCTAAGAATTTTAATATTTTTCGGAACAATTCGCTTATTTTTATCAGTAAAGTCAGTTAAGACGTTTATTCCCCACATCCGGTTTCATTGTAAACAAACTGCAACCCGGTAAAATCGCATTATTCTATTCTTTGAGCGACCCGTAACTATGAATACAACGCCGTCAACTCAAATCTCGATCAATTCAAACCAAACTTGGCAGGAAGGTAAAGAAAGCATTCTGTGCTGCCAGACCGGGTTAAGCCGTCATTTGTAATTTCTGACATCCGGGCACTCTGACGCTCAGCCCTGAGCGTCAGAGTGCCCGAATGTCAAAAATTACACATGACGGCTTACCCCGGTGTGCACGGCAAGGGTGCTTTATAGCTGGACCCATATGGCAACAGTGGGCGTCAAAGGGTTAAGTCACCGGCCTCCAGTTGGTCCCGTGAGGCATCGGTCCGTCTCTGTGACATTACCTCCATAGTGAAGACAGACCTCAGCAGTTGAGTGGCGCAGCGAGAACGCTGTCACTCCGGCGCCACGAAGAACACGAGTTTTCCAACTACTTTGCGTCGCAGTGCAGTGTAACTAAAAAGGCGCCAAACTGCTGCAGCGGCGATACCACCTCGAGCGAACAGATACGCAAAATAATATTTCATCACTGCCGTTTTGTAAGCATCTGTCGCGTTGTCTGCAAGAGACAGACAGACCTGTCACTCTGTACGTCTAATCACTACTCACCGAGCTCATGATGTCGACACAGACTGTCGGGAACAGTCCCTTGGCACTTTCACCGGACAACATGACGCAGTCTGCACCATCGAGGATGGCGTTGGCCACGTCGCTGGCTTCAGCACGAGTAGGCCGAGACTTCTTCGTCATGCTGTCCAACATCTGCAACAGCGCAACACTCAACCTTACTATCAGCGGCCGATCCAGGAGGAGCTTGAGTAAGGGGCACATACTGCCCGTCCCTTTCTCTCCCACCCTCCGCTTCCTTCCCATCTTTCCCGCCCTCCCGTCTCTCTCTTCCATTCCTTCTTTTCCCTGCCACGAAGCGGTCTCTTTAATCCACGTAGAGGGTGGGTCTGGGAGCGCTCTCGCCACCGGCGTACGGGAAAGCGCTTTGCATATTTGTATTTTTGATGCATTTTGTTCTGGGACGTTGAGTCATCTCCGTTCAATTTATCAACATATTGTCATTCATTATAGGTGGCCAGCATATCTGACAGTCTACTCCTGACTCTCTCTCCCCCGGACGCAAAAACGATTTTGGCATATTTGGAGTCCACGACAGGCATCTAGTGGCAAGGATTTTGGTTCTTCTTCTGCCCTCAAATAGGTTGGAATTCCAAAAATTGGGGTAAGTGCACCCCTCTCAAGTATCTAGAACCTTAGAACCTTCTTACCTAGCTTCAGCGTTAACTAGACTCTTCTGAAGTTTCGTCTAACTGGCATAGACGGCGCGTGGAAGGGGCTAGAATCAGGGGATCCGGGGATGCAAGTCCCGCAGGAGGTCCAGGAGCGGAGCCGAGTCAAATATAATATCAAATTTATTCCTCCGAAATCATATTCAGCATTCAATTAGGGGTGCTTAGTGTTAGCCCAAAGTCCCTGATACCCGCCGAAATTGGCCTCCAGATTTTCAAGTTTTATAAACATATTTTATTTCTGACGCTGTAATAAGCTTTCAACCCTTTCATCCCACACCTACAGGCTGGTGTCGGCATCGTTATCCATCAATATTGCTTTTAACTCATTTATTCAGTTCGACTGAAATGCAGCAGCGCTAAAGCGACATAGGCGCCTGTACATAGTGCGTAGTACGGGGCACTACGTAAGGACTGATATCAGTGTAGACTGTGCCTGAGTGGCGCAGATGACCGGCTTGCCGACACGGTTACACTTGGCTATGCACATCTTCTGAGCCAGGAAAACTTTTTCCGTCGGAATTTCGACTCCGAGGTCACCGCGGGCGATCATTATGCCGTCTGACACCTCCAATATCTCGTTGAATCTGCAGCACGTACACAACTGACGGTTTCAGCCATGGCATTTACTGGCTTTATTCCACTGTCTCGCTCGTACTGTACTGTCTGGAGTGGTATAACGTATAACTCCACGGCTGCAGTCATGTGTGAACAACACTCGATCATCGGCCACAACTCGCACGACAGTGGAATAAGTGTGTTAACCCTTTGACGCCCACTGTTGCCACGTGGGTACAGTTATAAAGCATCCTGTATCAGACCGGCTTAAGCCGTCATTCGTTTTCGATATCCCGGCACTCTGACACCAGCCCTAAGCGTCAGAGTGCCCGGATGTCAAAAATTACAAATGACATCTGGCACAGGATGCTTTGCAGCTGTACACATATGGCACCAGTGGGCATCGAAGGGTTAAAGTTAAACTCTGCAGAATGACGTGACTGAAATAGTTTGTAAGCTTACAGCATAGATACAAACAGGCGCCACCCGACACCATATGGCGAACATACTGAAACAACAAACCCAGTTATATAGCCGCTATTGCACTGGAAATGGACAATAAGTCCAGCTACTCCAAACGGATCATGCGTGCGCGGTAGCAGTCGATTTTGCGGGTAAATTATTGTCGTTAGGTAACGAAATTTTGAAATGCATTATCTATTCCGTTGCAACGCTAAACCTATTATCAGAGCACAGCCTCACGTTTCTACCAATTAGCCTATACCTCTGTACTGGCGACGCATCGGCAACGCTGAGTCGTTCAGATTGCGGCCCAGTGCGTTACCCCGACGTAACTGTAGTAACTTAAACCTCTTAGGTCCATGACACACGCAACAGAAATCGGCGCCAGAAAAATGGAGTGGATTTAAGGCGCCGGTTTCTGGAGCGTGTGTCATGGGCCTTAGAGGATCTTATAGACCGTAAAAAGTAGATAGGCTAGTTTCATAAACATACAGCGAAAATACACAAATTACTGTCACGTGTTTTAAGTCTGAAAAGCAGGATCAAAGAGCTTAGAGAAGACTTGAAACTGAAATCATATCATTAATTCTGCGCCGATTCGATGTAGTGAAAACATCCAGGCGAATCAGTTACCGCCGACATCCGTCATGAGTTTCAATCTTTGAGATGATTTTGACACGCTTGCCAGCCTCACCGATGATGTTACGAATGTCGGTGACGTTCTCTGGACTGCGAATGAACGACGCGAACACTATGTCGATCTGCGTGTAGTCATCGTACGAGTTATGCGTCACGCAGAAGAACTAGGCCTACAGTCAGTGTTTCACCGTCAGACATTCATTGAACGCCCTCGCTCATTTTGCCGTCATACACAGGCCTAACGGACAGAACTGATCCCGATGTGTGCTGTTGTAACAGTGGTCAGGGCCAGGGTGCCAACTGACATGGGGATGATGACAGCCTTCTTCCTCATAGAATTTATGGCCCCAAGGGGCTAACATTAATTGTTGACAGATATATGCAACAAAAATACTTCTAAAAATCACTGTCCGTCTGGAGGAGTAACTTATAGGCCCGGCCTATCCATCGCCATGCTTCAGCCCTTATGGCCGATCGTCTTGCTGTTATTGACCGCTCCTCACTCGCACTATGACAGGGGCAGAGTTGCCACGTTACAGGTGTAACTTGATAGAATAACTACCGTGACAAAATAACTACAGTAGTTATTTTGTCACGTGATAAAATAACTGTCCACGTGACAGAATAACTACTATAATTTTCCTAAGATTTATCATGAATTTCAGGACAAATGTTACACGTTTCATATACTTCGCTCGTGGGTCGGCTAGGGTTAGGCGCATGATCCTGGGTCCGTATAGGGTTAGCGGATAAGGTTTGGTTTAGTAAACCAATAAATTTGACTTATTCAGCCGTTTTCCCGCGTCATTGGGGCGGGTTCTGGGAAGGGATGAAGCTGAAGCACGTCCCCAGCATAAAAGTATAAAGAATGTAAGTATAAAAGATGTAAGGAGATAGGGTAGGGCTATGATTCAGGGCTAGGAATAAAATAAATAATATCAGTGTAAGGAGAACGGGTAGTTATTCTGTCACGTGTATAGTTATTTTGAGCTCTGCACTCCGTCAAAATGCAGATCACTGTGCTGTCAAAGGTCAAATCAAGGTCAAAATGAAGGTCATTTTAAAGTCACGAAACACACTTTAATTTCTAGGATTCAACAACGAAATTTAACATCGTCTCGAGTCTGAACGTGGTAGTTTAATACAATCACCTACATATTTTAGTTTTATGCGTAAAACAATCACAATAACTAAAAAACGGCAGCCATTCTTTTTTTACTTTGAGACAAGCGAGTAAGGGGCGTGGCCAAGCTGTGACGTCACGTCGGTCGTGCCTGAGCCTGTATATCACGTAATGCACCACAACTATGTTTCACGTCGCTGCGTTACTCAGATTGTTTAACCCTTTTACGCCCACTGTTGCCATATGAGTACAGCTATAAAGCATCCTGCGCCAGACCGGGTTAAGCCGTCATTTGTAATTTTTGACATCCGGGCACTCTAACGCTCAGCCCTGAGTGTCAGAGTGCCCGGATGTCAAAATTACAAATGACGGCTTAACCCGGTCAGTCTTGCACAGCTGTACCCATATGCAACAGTCGGAGTCGAATGGTTAAATCGACAAAAATCATTTTCAAAAGCGGCGGTCATCATGTTCATTTCTGCCAGCGTGTTCTACCGCTGGGATACTGATGCGACGAGACCATTCTATACGACGATGCGCTCCAGAAATCGAGAAATCGACTTACTTACTTACTTACAAACTCAAACCAGTGACGTAGCGTGCCCCGTTGGCAATGCCGAACAGTATATCGTCCTTGTCCTTGTCGCCGATCGCCGGCAGGTCGGTGACGGTTCGCGGCAGGTTGCAGCCCTTCTTGCTGCACAGCATTCCGCCGAACTCGACGACGCATTTCAACGTCTTGTCGTCAACTTCACACGTACACACATCATACACACCAGGCGCTCAGCGGCAGAAACACGCCGTAACGGTAATAACTGGCATACCGGTGTAAAGGTAAAGCAGATGATTTATATCGCGGTTCTATGCAATTCGTAAATCACCGCAGAACCGCTCTACAATACCCCTTGTTCATTGGACCCTATGCCGCTGCCAACAATACGGCGCTTTTGGCATGAAGGCCATCGCAAGGTACCAAGTTATACTGCTTGGTGAACAGAGGCACATTAGGTGTGAACAACTTGCCTAGGGTTGTTGCCCGAATAATGCCGCGGTCGGAGTCGAACCCGCGAGGTGTGAGGTTTTGCGATGTTACACCGTGCATGTCTGCACGACGTCGTGAACAAGAAGCCAAGATGTAGCTATGATAGCCGACCATACTGCCTCACAGCACCTTTGTGGGTCACGTGACGTCATCGGTCACGTGACCATATGATGGCCTATAGGCCATTTCCTATTGGTGGTCCTTTGGAACCAAGCTTCTATCTCTAACGGTTTCCGAGATATTCAACGTTGAATGTAACGCAATAGTTGGCATGACCTTGATACGACCCGACCTCTAAACAAAGGTCAAGGTCATTTATTTTGGTACCAATCGATTTCTCATATGCGACTTCTATAGGCTGGTGTCAATAGTAACTTTTGCTCTAGGACGCACCGTTTAGCCACAATACATTCTGTACAGACAGACAGACGGACAGACAAACGAAGCACTGTAACAATAGCGAGACTGTTAGTATGGTCGGCTAAAAACTAAGTGGAAATTGTAATTCGTGAAATTAGCAAGTGAACTGGAAGAAATAGTCTACAACTTTCCAGCCACAACTGGCAAATCATTAACTGACCACAAGCAACTATCTCGTGACCATTTTCCAAATATTACTTATACTCACTCACTTACTTACTAATGAAACTTAAAGTCACCTACGTCACCAATGACGTCATTGTCATCGTCGTCATTTAATTTGCTCATGAACATCAGTATACAAAGAACAGGATAACAAAGCAGCACAACACAACAGTGTCGGTGGAAGTGACCCTTGACCCGACACGACCCAGATATAGTTGACCCGGTGACCCGGTGGGCCAAATACCTAATATTACACACTCTGACTACAGGCGATAGACGCGTCAGGGATTAACTATAGGATAATACCCTGACTGACTTTGACCTGAACGCTATGGCTGACAGTTCGAGGCAAAGTGGGCCATGCAGTCGCCGGTCACGCTCTGTGACAGTTTGACTGGCTGTCCACGGCTAAGACCGTAGGTCGAGGCCCTCGACGGTCAGTCGCAAACTTGCGCTAGGCGTGACCAGCGGATGCGTGGCCCACTTGCTGGGAACGGGCAGTCAAAGCGTGAAGATCAGTGTTAACCGTGCAGTGAGAACAGGGTATTATTGTTCTTAGTACACGGTCACGTACAAGACTGACGTTAGCGATGGTGAAATGATTTTGACGACGAAGCTGTGGACGAAACTGAGTGTTGCGACGTCGCAGATGAAGAACGTATAATGAATGGCTAGTAATAAGTTCGCCTGTAATGTCACGGCGTCGGTTTCTTAATACGTAGTAAACGGGCATACCACGCGATGCACTGGCCGCGTATCCGTGGTCTTGCAGCTTCGGCTGAGGGCTACAGAAACGGAGATCAGCACCGCTCCACGGGGCCTGAGGCTCGGGAAGGACTTTACTCCCGTAGTCGTCAAAAACATTGGCGTGTGAGGGGTTTGCGAGGAAGGGGGTCGGGTGTGTGGGTGTGTTTATCCAGCCCAAAGAGGCCACTTGGTCGTGAACTGAACGCGTACATCAGTGCATGAATCTAACGGACCTTTCTCCTGGACGACCAAAGACAGGTTTCCGTCGTCGATGAGGATTCGTTTGCCGGGTTCGATGACGTTGACGATGTTCTTATAGTCAAGCCACAGCAGATCCTTGGAACACGCCTCCTGGTACTGGTCGTCTATGGTGACGGTGATCGGGTCACCACTCTTGATCTCCGCCTCCGCGTTCACGCCCTGTATACGCAAGAACGATAATGATATATATCAGAACGATAACTGTAACTGTCTAACTATAACATGTCTCATCGACGTCGCTCTGACTGGCCCGAAGGGATTCATCCACGTACGTTAACCCTTTGACGCCCACTGTTGCCATATGGGTACAGCTATAAAACATCCTTTGCCAGACCGGGTTAAGCAATCATTTGTAATTTTTGACATCCAGGCACTCTGACGCTCATATGAGCGATGTCAAAACTTACAAATGACGGCGCTTAACCCTGTCCGGTACAGGATGCTTTATGGCTGTGCCCATATGGCAACAGTGGGCGTCAAAGGGTTAAGACATTCATCGAATGTGGCGCACTGGGCACTTAACTGTGTCGCGATACACGACAGCTTGGTGCAAACATTGTCAACGGCACGACTTCACGTTGCAGCAGTGCAGTGCTGTTAGAGCCAGTTTCTTCATCAATCGAGTTATTAATGCAATTTCACAGATCGTAGCAAAGAATACCTTCTGGTCGACTGTGAAAATTTAATCTAAATCGCATCACGCGTTTTCGATTGGTTTGGTAGTTTCCGCACTACAAGCCTCACATATGCGTGATCGGCGAGAGACAAAGACAGACAGACAGACGGACGGACGGACATCGTGATCGCTTAAAGCCCCCCACCCCACCCCATACATGGGGCAGGGCTTAATAAATACACCGCGTGGGTTAGCATTCTGTCACTGCTGCTGCGACTGTTGGTATCACTGTCATATCATACTCAAGGTATAACACATAGCAAATAGAAACAAGAAGCCAAGCTATCGCCAGGATATCCGACCGTACTACCTCACAGCACCTTTGGGGGTGACGTTACGTCATCGGTCACGTGACCATTAGATACCTCAGCCATTTCCTATTGGTGATCCTTTTGGAAGCAAGCTTCTATCTCTAACGAGATATTCAACGTCGAGTGTAACGCAATGATTGACATGACATTGATACGACCTCTAAACAAAGGTCAAGGTCATTCATTTTTGTACCAATCAATTTCTCATATACGACTTTGTGTGGGTTGTCAATAGTAACTTTTGCTCTAGGACGCACCGTTTAGCCACAATACATTCCGTACAGACAGACAGACAGACAGACGCAACACTGTGCGCGACCATACTAAGTACGGTCGGCTAAACGTTTAAGTAAATATTCCAAAGACAGCAAAACAGCAGTAACTGTTACGGACGTCGGCCATGACTCCGGTGCGAATCTCCGGTCCTTTGGTGTCGAGAGCAATAGCGACCGGCAGGTAATGTCTGGCGGCGGCTGATCGCACGTTGTCCAGCGTCTGTTTATGATACTACACACGCACATCAACACCAGAGTTATTTATAGCCGTTTTACTAGAGCGATTTCACGTCTTATTCACTACCCGACATGCTGCCTGTCCATACTCTCTCAGCGCTCGTTTATTCAATATTTTAACCCTTTGATGCACACTGAATTGCCATGTGGGTACACCTATAAAGCATACTGTGCCAGACCGGGTTAAGCCGTCATGTGTAATTTTTGACATCCAGGCACTCTGACGCTCAGTGTACCCATATGGGCAGGGCTGAGCGTCAGAGTGCCCGGATGTCAAAAATTACAAATGACGGCTTAACCCGGTCTGGCACGGGATGCTTTATAGCTGTACCCATGTAGCAACAGCGGGCGTCAAAGGGTTAACACTCGTATGTTGTCTCGTTACATCACTTGAGATGTTGAGATACTGAGAGCTATCAGACTGACCTCGTAGCTCCCGTGTGAGAAGTTCATTCTGACGACGCTCATGCCAGCCGCCATCATCTGCGCCAACACGTCCACCTCCTGGGTCGCTGGTCCTACCACAGCACAGTGTCTCCAACTTCTTACAGCTCAGAAGAAGGAGTGGTGGCCGGCCACAGCGGACAGTTTACCCCATGCGGTCACCTGTCAACACTGTGATACACACTACGCTAGCAGGCATCGAACCCACAACCTTCCGATTGTTAGTCCGACGCGCTACCAACGTGTCTTCGTTCTCAAAGACCTCAGATCTCGGTTCATCCCGCCACAGACACGCATCGTGCCACACTGCTGTCCTCCGTAGCCCTTTGCATCCTAACTGTATTCCCAATATCATCTGACGTGTACGATGGTGTCGGCTATTTATACCCATCATAGTTCCAATAATAAAAAGAAAATGTGTGGAATAAAGCATACTCACTTGTTTGATTGGTACTGCCTATTAATTCTAATCCCACAAAGGCACAAACTGTTCTTACTGTATAAGTTGCACACTTGGCTTGGCTATTGCAAGTATGGCGTTATACCGCATACCTTATCGACGTAATATTTTGCTACAGTTATTTTTTGGTTTATTAACTGTTAACTCTCATGATATCTGGTCACTGTGCTTCGGGCACCTCGTAGAGATATCTTCGTTGAAACTGCTGTAAATGTGTCAAATCCAATTCCATGTTTTTTTTTATTTTTCCTCAAAAATAACAGTCAAGTAAACAGTTCAGTATTTCAAATAGTGTACAGCTAATTTCTAAGTTTTAAACATATCTTAGGATAAACAGTGTTTTTACAAGTTATCTCAGTCACTGCAACAGTGCTTACAATTTCTAGACAGCTGTTAGAGCACTGAGCACTCAGCCTGGTGGCTTGTAGTCCTGTCCTGTGTTTTATTCTTCTGTTAAGGCCGCAACCCACACAGGCGAACTAGTTGGAAACTAGTTGGAATCTAGTTCGCAATCCGGGTTTCCAACTAGTTTCCAACTACTTCGCCTGTGTGGGTTGCGGCCTTTATTACGCACTTGCTGTTCGCCAATAACAAAAGTAACAAGCTGATGAGGACGATAATGGGGAAGGAAGTGCGACAGACCGATGGTACAGACGATGTTAGCCATGCGATGAATGTGAGCTGGTGAGTCGATGTCAAGAGCGCAGAGTGACTCGAGACGCGAGCGTGCGAACGCCGCCGGCCACTGCTGAGGGTAGATCTTCTCACCTTGCTGTCATCATTAACGTACACATTAATCACAGGTTTGTCTGTAACGTTCATAATAATGACTACTGCAAACGATCTCATCAAAACCATTCAGACAGATATTTTGAATAACGCGAACACGTTAGCAGTCTCATAACCTTTAACAGACATTACTGGCCGTTCGCACTTAAAATCGGGGCCTGTGATTACCAGTTGTCATATCTTTTCATCATCCATCGCGAACGCTGACCTGTGGATAACAATAGACGCTGGAGCGGCTGAACCGTCATACAGCAACCAGATGATGTTCGCAGAATCACTGAGCAGTTCTGCCACTGATAGCTGAGCTTTCTACACTGCCGCATCTGCTAGAGAAGTGTCACTGTCGGGGTCAGCTGCTTGGGCCACGTTCAAAATATGATTGACTGATTGATTGATTGATTGATTGATTAATTGATTGGTGTCGGAAGCCGAAGCTCGTTGGCTGCACTCTTGTTCGTTTGTCATGCCACGACTCAACTATAGGTGATCGTTTGATGTAGCCGGCTCGCGGGTCTGGAACAACCTGCCTTCGTCCTTGCGTTTTGCAGAGGATTCGATGTATTTTATAGAGAACGATTCAGAGCGCACTTGTTCGGGTTAGACGCTTAGTGACGTATAGCTTTTACACGTTGGTCATTCTCACTCGCTCACTCAGGATATAACTAGGCTACAATATCGCACACAGACTGTCACTGATGATGACACAGTGCTCGCAATACATATAACCTGTGTTTCCATGCTCAAACTTGAAACATTAGCTCATGTCTAACCTATCATTATACAACTCCAGTTTGAAGCTTACTGCTGCCTTAGTCGACCAAGATTATATATCTGAATGGTCCATATTTAAAGCACTTGATACTCTCAGGCCAACTGCTACTGGGCTAGATCG
>Ga0056114_1000761_pt1 | contig 12558 bp, 5 predicted proteins | sample WorMetHERISLAND1_FD_77005 | JGI IMG/M metagenome (GOLD analysis project Ga0056114, IMG submission 77005) | Marine gutless worms symbiont microbial communities from Max Planck institute for Marine Microbiology, Germany - Olavius loisae HERON... ...
ATTTTTGAAGATTTCCAACCTATGTAATCACAATACCTCAACGTTACGGACAGACAGACAGACAGACGGACAGACAACTTGCCATAGCAATACCGCGCTCTGCGTAGCATCGCGCGGTAAACACTGCATTTTGAAATTGGCGAAAATCATTATACAACAAATACGATTTTTATAGGTGGACGATAGCCTACGTGTCAAAGGCATGAAGATAGATGCTTCTGGCTGCAGGCCTCTGATCTTTGAAAGTAACTGCTCCTGAGCTGCTGCTGGACTAGGCTACAGCTTAAATTGAACCATTTATATTGAATTTGTCGTGATTTGACAACGTATAGGCCTATGTGTATAATTTGTGTCTCTTGTTACTACAGTGAAGGACAATATCGTGTTTACTTTTCGGTTCGTCTGTTCTTTCAATTCTTGTAAGTCCTAAACATCTTCATATTGTGATACGTCCAAAGTTACCAATAATGACTAATAGGAAGTCACATATAAGCTTTCAATTGACACCAAGATCGATGACCTTGGATGACCTTGAACTGCTGTAAGGTCAAATTTTGTCGGAATTTCGCGTGATTTCGCGAATTTGGGAGGCAACAACGACTAAACGAATGAAGATAGACCGTGATGTCTGCGACAAAATTGTAGCCCACTAAATATACTTTTCAGCGGTGTACATTGATATCGCATGGCGTTCCTCCGCTAGGGGGGGCGTCAAGCAAGGGTGGGATGGAGAACTAAGCTATTTTGAAGCTAATTGCGTCAATATCTCGAAGACTGTATAGGAGATACGTCCAAAGTTACTATTAATGACTAATAGGAAGTTGCATATGTGCTTTCGATTGACACCAAGATCGATGACCTTGGATAACCTTGATAACCTGTATAAGTTCGAATTTTCAGAGAATTTCGCAGGATTTCGCAGATTTGGGAGGCAACAACAGCTAAACGAACGAAGATAGACCTGTATCGTCAGCGACAGCGTTGTAACCCACTAAATGTACTTTTCAGCATTATGCTTCTTACGTTTGTTTGCTGTAGGCCTAGATTCTTCGCTAGGCTAGGGGCCTTCATACACGCACCGCTGTCGCGCGCTTACATTAGCGTTAGATAGGCTTTCTTGCTATCGTTCGCCATTCAATCAATCAATCAATATAAGTCAAGATTAGGGTGACGTAAGTGCAAAAGCACAAGGGCGCCTAACAGCTTAACAGCTCAGCTCTGTTTGGCTGGAACGAAACGACTAATTATGAGTATAGCATCAAATCAAATCAATTTGTTTATCAACCAGCACAAGTAATAAAAAAACGACTTGAGAATATACTGGACAATACATCCAATGCTTCATAAAATAACATTACTATGAATGCTGTAGCCTAATAGTTACAAGGCATCTTAATTATTATAACAATACAACGGCTTCAAGGCTTGGCAGACGACCTATAGGCAGACGGTGCGGCCCGTGGTCCGGTACAGAGGGCTAGAGCCAGCAGTGCTTGGATGAGTCAGCCGTCTTGTCCGCACACTGCCGCATTTTACACAGATAGATACTACTGTTTCTTCAAGTAAGTAAGTAAGTCTGAACATTTATAGACGGCATCAAGGTCACAAAACGTCCCAGCAGCGCTGGATGGTGTTCCGTTATTGTCCATGACAGAAGAGATACATGTACGTCTTTAGCCGCCCTTTGGACGCTCTCAGAGACAAACTGCTGTCTTGACGGCAAACTGTTTTAAACTGATGGCCCATCTGACGCAAAACTTCGCTGTCCCGTTAACGTCGTTACCCTCGGTAACTGTTACTGAATGCATCGCGTAGATGCAGATCGTAGCCGTGGACGTCCTCGGACGTCTTTGACCGGTTCACAGAGTTCCTGCAGATATGCAGAAGCAGCACCATGGACACACTTGCACACGAGCAAATACCTGTAATTGTTCGCCTTTCTTAGTAATGTTGTTCTATAATTTATGTGTATGTTTTGTCAGCAGGGTTTATCATAGCGTGCGAATCAACTAGATCTAAGACGAACAATCGTCGACGTCTATACTACGAGGCCAGCGCTTGACGCGGCCTGCAGCCGTGGCTGAACGCAGCCAGGTTGCCGCGGTGAACGACCTGCTGTCGGATCCCGCCATAGACACGGCCATGGCAGCAGTTCGAGGAAAACTTTCCAAATACGAACTTCTGAGTAAGTATGATTTGTTTCGCCGCCGAAACTATATTTCAATTCCATTCCTTTTTTTACCGGTCGGTTATCAGTGGCAGTGTCACTTGGTTAGTGGCCGTGGCCATACCATTACATTCCGGGCGCTATGGAACAGATGCCTCAAGACACCTTGAGGCAGTTTTTAGCCGACCGTACTTAGTACGTTGTACGGTCGCGCTTATGCTACAGTGTTGCGTCCGTCTGTCGTCTGTCGTCGTCTGTGACGTTATGTATCGTGGCTAAACGGTGCGTCCTAGAGCAAAAGTTGCTATTGAGAGCCTATAGGAAGTCGTATATGAGAAATCGATTGGTACCAAAATGAATGACCTTTGTTTAGAGGCTGTATCAAGGTCACGCCAACCATTGCGTTACAGTTGACGTTGAATATATCGGAAACCGTTAGAGATAGAGGCTTGGTTCCAAAGGACTACGAATAGGAAAAGACATAATATGCCATGACGTCATCGGTCACGTGACCTTGAAAGGTCAAACTCGTGACCCAAATACGCTTAGAGCACAATATCTCGAAAACGGCTGGATTTAGAGACTCCGTTCCAAAGGACCACCAATAGGAAATGACATATGGACTATCAAATAGTCACGTGACCGATGACGTCACGTGACCTCTGAAGGTGCTGTGAGGCAATACGGTCGGGTATCCTAGCGACAGCTTGGATTTTTGTTTACTGCCTCGGTCTCGCGTCGTCCTCCACGTTTGCTCCTCAAATATACCTCTTAACGAAAACTTTGACTTTGATTATTTCTTTGGTAGGCAAATGATGTGTTTAAAATGCAACGATAAACTATAGTCTATAGCACATAGAGAGACCTTCGTTACTAGAAATTTTTTGGAACAGATGAACTACCATTTGCCTACATGTATTATGGGCTGCGCATGTATGTCATAGCTATTATGCGTATTTCATGTTCACGAATTATGTGCGATATTGCTGCCTCTTCCTCGAAGAAAATAGGCCTGGTGTATATCATTGTCATTTCTCAGAATTCCAGGTCGTCATGTTATAGGAATGCAGACGGTAGCCTATATGGACCAAAATGGTTATTGTAATAAGCCGTACGCTGCACCTTGCTAAGGGTGACACCGCCTCGTTTGTAATGTCATACATGGGTTTGTGATTATGTGAATGTTTATGATTACGAAGTGGAAATATAGTCGACTACTTAGCCTACGTCATATAGGTGTGGCAAAAAACGTTCGCAATTTGGCAAATTTTCTTCTCTTTCAGCGAAGTGGATTGATATTTAATTTTCAGCAACGATGTTCTACGATGCCAATCAATATTGCAAATTTGATCAAATTCTAATAGACTTTGTCGAAAATACAACACAGTAATAATAATTAATTTGTCTAATATTTTTCTCGAACAAACAAATATGTTCGTCTGTGAGAGCACATACGATAATAAAATACACAATCAGTGAGGACTATGATAATCACAGAAACACGGAAATCATGGAAGCCAAATGTCGCGACTGTTGTCATGGAGCGTTTTGCGGCACTTTGCATTACTATGATACTCAACTTTCACAAGTAATAAGTTGTACTTTGTTTTCAGTCTTTCCATTTTGTATAGGTTAACGGATTTTCGTATAACTTAAAAGATTTACCCGTAAAAATTAAACATTTCGAATGGTCGTGGTTAAATTTCATTTTAAAACATCGTCGTCTCCGAGATTTTTTTGTTGTCTGAGGACGTTTTAGCCGCAGCTCATATTTTCTTTTGCATTTAATCGACATATTTTTGTCCATTATTGGCAGTCCCTCCCTCACAACCGGAGGGACTTTATATGGAAAGGGAGTTTTACATTCAGCTTTCCTGATACCCAGTCAGTTACAAAAGCAACAATGACTGATGGGAAATTACGAAAAGGAAAGATAAAAATGTCCTGTTTATTCAACGCCAGTATTTTATGCACCGTGACTTTGCAAAGCTCGTTAGACATTTGTATATTATAATATTTCACACAAATAGGCCAATATGCGAAACATAATCCCGACACGTGACTCGTGGCTAAGGTCGCATGACTACGCACACGGCCACTGCCAGTGCCTATACAAGGGAAGCGCAAATCGCCGTCCCCACGGAATTGAGTTATCATCTTCGACAGCGGAGGGAGTGATTGTGCAACACAGTCTGCATATCAATTTGTATGCTGAAAACTCAAAAAGTTGTTAACGGATTTGGATGACTATGGCGTGTTCATAATCGGTCTCGGATATCCAACATTTTTTAGAACCTCTGAGTGTCTTCAGTGGGTTAAACATTTTTCGCGCCCTTTACCAGTGCCCATAATCTTTCGATGTACTGAAACAGCTGCCGAAATTAATATATACTGACACGATTTCCTGCCTGGGGATAACAGAAGGGATGGGCCCTGTGCTGAACTAAAGGTGTTGGCCTAGTCCGAGATACCTTAGCGCTCTAACATTAGCAACTCTGATTATCTCTTAAGCTCAATCGGATTTGCGTATAAGCGGATTATTGTTCTAGCTGTTAAATCATCGGTAAGTCTAAACGGACGGCATCGCTGCTAATGCTAGGCTAACAGTCTGCGGAAGATTAACGTTTATCTGGCTCACATTCGAACTGAGACTTATATGCTACAGGCAGGCTCCTGCTTGGATCTTTCCTTATATAGGCCGATTTATAGTTTTATTATTTTTCGTTAACTTCGATAAATAACATCATGGCTTAGAGTCAGCATCAATTCTGTTTTCAATCGCCGGAGATTTTCAATTGTAAGATTTCTTTTCATAACACTGTTCATACATTGGTTTACAGTATAGAGAAGCGGGAAAAGAGACTGGTGAGAAATAAAATAAGGGCGAAAATAATTTGGCAAAAAGCGACATCGCTCATGTGCAAAAGAAATCTTGTCGATATTTTCTATCATATTCGCCAGGTGGCAGCACGCGTCACGAAGTTGGTCTTGCGGCGGTGCATTTGGGACCCCCATTTTTGGAGAAGGGAGGTCGTAGGGGGTCAGCGATGATACCATTCGATAGAACGTGGTTTCATATAGGCTCTCTTTTGTGACCATTGTGCTGTCTGTAACCATGATTCGGCCGCAATTTGCTATCGAATGTACCCGACGCTCGACGCTCAAATCAGCAGGGGGTGGGTCAGTTTGGTGCAAAATTTAGGGAGAAATGGGTGACCGATAAACCAAATTTTAACTCGATCTGGGAGAGACATGGGGCTGTCGTGTGCAAAAGAAATCGTGCCGACATCATCTGTCTTTTGAGCACGATGCATGAACGTGACAGACAGACAGACAGACAGACAGACAACGGAACAGTAACATCGATCGCAAAGCAGGCGAATCGCTTGTCAGCGATGTCGCCGAATGAATAAACTTGATGGGTTAAATTTCGCAAGCAGTGGAAATTTGTACACACACCCACCGATGCCCGCCGATTGATACAGGTGTTCTCCTCCGATAGGTGTTTTTCTTCTTCTATATATATACGGAAGTCACAACTAGCTGACGTCCGTAACGTCCTATACGTTAACATTACCGGACGATATCAGTGACGACGCATTACCATCAACGCCTCCCCTGCCCGTGTTACGTAAATGGATCGAGATATCAACACAATCAGCTTCAGCAGCCTTGCACGGCGACATCGTATCCAGCATATTTCACAGACTTTATTATAGTATTATTCGTGCAGCAGCGCTGTATTCAGTGGGATCGGCGTCTAGGTGTTTCCTGTGCGCCAGCTGCAGCGACTAGTTCAATGCTGACGTGGGTAACGTTCAACTTGACGTCAGGCACTGACGTATTGGCCTATAAGTGACGTACGCCAGCGGCCCCGCCCTCGTTTCTAGCTTTTCGTCCACGTTTCGGGACACCCTTCTGTGTGTAGATTGTGTCGCTATAATATAAACCGGTCGTTGTCGACATCACATTGTTACTAACAAAGGTATTTTGCTGTTGGAATTTGTGATATCGGCGAGTTTTGACGTTGAATTAGACTTTTCGTCACTGTTCTTAACACGCACTCTTTCTTTTGAATAGATAGCATAAGAATCAATAAATAAATTGAAGCCAGTGTTCAGTTTACTTACAGAGGAAATACCGAGCAGAAAAACACAAGACACGTATCGATCTTCGGGTATGCGTGTTTCATGTCGCTAGATGAAAATAAAAAAGGGGGTGAAAGGGAAATGGGAGCGAGGTGAGAGGGGTGAAGGTAAAGGAGAGGGGAGGATAAAGAGAAGTAGACAAGGGAAGGGCGCGTAAGGACGGCCGCGCTGACAACCCTCGGAGGACGTTCGTTCGTTTGTGCTGCTGCCGCCACATGGAACAGTCTGCCTGATTCTCTCAAAGACACTGCTCTGTCACTCTCTTGTGTCACCAAATCACCTGAAGACATTTCTCTTCTCTCGTTACTGACACACTCAGCTCGTTTAAGCGATCTACATGTTGCTTACTTACTAGCTTACTTCATGGAAAACCATTCGCTCTGCGCGCTTCACGAGGGGCAGAGAGAGGAAGGGGTGAACGGAAATAGGATGGACAAGAAGAAGAGGAGGTAGAAAAGGGCAGGAGATGGGAGACAAAGAAAGGAGAAAATGAGCAGGAGGAGTGAATGAGAGGAGAGGAAAGCGGAAGCGTATAGTGGGATGGGATGAAGCCTGAAGGGAGCCGCAGCTGGGCTGGATGCGGGCGCGGATGAAAGGAAGTGTATTCACTTGAGCTTTATTCAGTAGAATCGCATTTTAGTGTCAATTCATTGAGTAGTAGTCCCTGAAACAGTTGGTAAATGATTAGACAAGGGTCCACCTCTAACTTACAGTGAAGTCACTAGTTGAGTTTATGTTTCGATCAGAAAAAAGATTAGTAGGCTACTTTTTCTAATCCGTATTTCTTAATCTAAGCGTCATTAAGAACCGAGTCGGATTAAATTCGCGATTAGAAAAATACTTATCTGTTAACCAAAAAGTAAACTGAAAATTGATTAGAAAATTTCTTATCCCTAGAGATTCAGTAGAAACGTCAGATTAATCGGAAATTTTTAGATTAACTTTGGTGTTATCTGGCGTTTCGTGTATATCTATCCTCTTATCTAATAGATAATCGGAAATGTTGGAACTTTACGCTACAGTTAACACCGATTAGGCCTTTATCGTCAGTTCATGTTTACGATTAGGCTAACTTGGTAATTTATTCATAGAAAAATTGTTAAATATGTAGTACTAATCTTTTTTCTAATCGAAATATGAACTCAACCACTGTCTTTATCCACTCTTTCGCCTCTCAGCAGTGAATATTTGTGCCTCTCTCTGTATTATTGACGCGATTGTGCAGAGATACTGTACGCAAGTACGTTTCAAGAGCGACAGGAGGTAGCGAAGCAGTTGGAACTGAAAGACGCGGAGTTGAGGAAGTTGAAGACGGAGTATATCCACCTGTCTGACGAACTGTGCTCGCTCAAGAAACTGTCACCGGAAGCAGCTCCAGTTCTTGCCGATTTTACACCTTTTGAAGACGTTTCGCCGACAGTCACTGCACCGCCGCAGGTTTGCGCGTTTTTTTAATTAATCTGGTTAGCAACCAGAAAGTAATTTCTTTCGATTTTTTTCTGCCTCATGCTATGAGAATGTCGCCTGTCTGTCCGTCTGTCTGTCTATCTGTAACTTTGTAACGTTGGTGGATTGTGATCACATGCATTGAGATAATCCGAAACGGTAGCCAAAATTAGTGGCGGCAAATACGGATTGTTGCCACCACTTTTAGTGCGCTACGATCGTTGATTAATACAACGTCATTCTGTATATTTTAGTTTTTTTCTGTCAGAAAGTCGTCAATACGGCGTTATTACACGGCGTTATCATCGTTGCTGTAATGCTTAATGTTCCGTCGAATGCCATTGCACACACCACATGCACGGTGCAGGCAGGTTACGTCACTGGAAGTGAACAAGCTATAACACCATAACAATGTCGAAACGAGAACTTTGAAGTTTGAATCGATTGCGAACAAGTGCCGCAGTTCAAATGTTCAAATATTTCTGTAAGAGAACAATATTGTCAGACCGCAGTGTGTACAACGATGCAGATAAAATACAAGACAATGAATAAAGTGAAAACAGTCAATAACCATCACAAAACAGCATTCGAACAGTAAAATTACAATAATGTGACATGCTGTCGGGAAGCTGCCTGTTATGTAGTCTTAAATTATAGACCCAGTTGTGATCTGCTGGTGGAGTAAGCTTATATATAGCTCGTGTAGGACATGGCAGGGATTATGTAAAATCCCAGTAAATAGTTGAGTATCAGCGGTCAGACAAACTAGCTATAGCCTACTGAAGTCGTCAAGTTGACTTGAACAGAAGCCAGTGCGTTTGCTGCGTCAAATAAAAGCTGTGATCTTTAGGTGGTCGTTTGCCAAGGAAAACCTATCCAAGCGCTAGATGCGTATGTGAGCTTAGCAACCACAACAGCTCGGTATACGGTTTGTACTACTAGTGTGCTGTTGCGTAACCCATGGCGAAGAGAACACGCAAGGCGTAGAGTGTTTGGGCGCATGATACTGAAAAGCCGTTGGTAACAGTGACGCCAAGGATTTTGATAATTTGCACCCGCTTGAGTTCTGCTATTTATTTATTTGCTCAAAACAATACAAAAAGTAAAGAAAACGCTCGGTTAGCGGGTGGAGGTAACTTTTCTTTACGCCTTTTATCTGAAAATACTATTTTCTGACTTTTTGCCATATTAAGCGACAAATTGTCTGCATGTGCCAGTGAGCATTGCTGGCCAAGTCTGCGTTGCGTGTATTAACGTTGATGGCAGGAAGGTAAGTGGTAAAAATTAGTGTCGTCAGCATGTTTACACACAGTGTACTGGGCGTTAGTCAGATCCGTTTATGATGCTGGGCCAAGCAGTTAGTTAACCCTTTAAAGCCTGTTGCCATATGGGTACCGCTGACGGGCACTCTGACGCTCAGTCCTGAGCGTCAGAGTGCCCGGATATCAAAAATTACAAACGACGGCTTAACCCGGTCTGGCACAGGATGCGTTATAGCTGTACCCATATGGCAACAGTAGGCTTTAAAGGGTTAATTGCACTGTACAAGACAACTCGTCTACAAAAAATTCGTTTTGACAACCTTCTGGCGCAGGTAATTAATAGTTGTTGTTAAACTTGCACACCATAAATCAGACGCAGGTCCAAACTTAGTCGGGGAATAAAACTTAAATGCGCTAGCTGTATACAGTTGTATGTGTCTGTATATATCCGTCTACAAAAGACTTTAGTGTTGATAGTTGAAGCTGGGTCACTGCGTACGTGAATATTTAGACGATGTCGTCAGAACCTCAACGTGCTACTGGAGTATTCAGCGTGACCGAGAAGATTCTGGAAGCTGCAGGCGAAATTCACAATCTGGAGAGTCGTAACGAAATGATGAAGGTTTATTGTTTGTTTGTTGTTGTTGTTGACATAATTTAATTATGAACACTCGATTAACAACGATACGATTGGAAGTTTACTCTTAGATTTGTAAACGTTTTAGTCATAAAAATTCACACAGGATTGATTGTATTGTTTGTCTGCCATTGAGTGTGAAACATCGCTCTGTTTGGACTTCGAGTTGCTGAATTTGGCATTGACAGCCTCTTCTAGGAGAAAGGCTCTGTAAAAATGAGGGACTCCGACAATAATTCTTGAGGACCGCGTCTGGCGTTCTTTTGATTTCAAATATTTCAGGTCTCCTGATGATGTATATGTTTCAAATTCATTTCACAGAGGAGGCGAACTCCTGCAAGCGACGTTAAAGTGCCCATCAGAGTGCCGCGATGTCAAACATTACAAATGACGGCTTAACCCGGTCTGGCACAGGGTGCTTTATAGCTGTACCCATATGGTAACAGTGGGCGTTAAAGGGTTAATTTGTTTTTTGTTTTATACATTGTGTCCACGAAAAAACTATAACACTGTATACGTTGCCATAACTCCGGTAAACAACGTCGGATTCTAACGATATTCTATGCCAACACTATGAGGTTATATTGCAAACAAAGTCACCAAATTTCAGCAAAATCGGTCAACATCTGCAGTAGCTACAGCAAGTTTAGTAAGGTCACTCAAAAGCATAAGTTTCCACTATAGGCACAGGCGTGATTGACTGTCAAGTGTGCGTCCGTGCGATTGGCAAGACGCCAGCACACCTAAAGTCTGTGTTCAAACTTCAGAATGTCCACCGTGTGCTCGAACGCAAGCTCGAAGACGTGAACGCCACTGCCTGACCGCTTTATCAATGACCACCTGGTGGAAATGTTCCCACTCTTCGATCTGGTGCGACTTCAGCTGGTCGTCGTCACGAATCTGGCTGCGGTACACACGCTCCTGCAATCCCCCAAATCTGGTAGTCGACTGGGTTAAGGTCAGGACTGTTGGCTGGCCACAGAGCTGGAGTGATGAAGTCTGGTGTTTCATGAGTTAATAGATGCACTGCCTTACGTGCTCTGTGGGCTGGGCGCCTGAGTATCTGACTGCAGTATGTAACGCTATATTGGAAACTGAAATATTTTGTCGTCAATATTTGAATATTAATAACTCTTGAAATAAATAATATTTTCTTATGAAGTTTGGTACTTCTGTCGTAGATATATTCGTAATCACGCACACGAAATTTGGTTAGGATGCGTTCAGATTTAACATTTCTATCTTACATTGTTTAGAGTTATAGTTTTTTCGTGGACATATTAGAATGTTTAGTTAGTTTTTAGAAATTTGTGTTTGAGTCTGTGGCCAGCGTTGTTGACCTCAGGGTTATCTGGCAACCTGGCTGTATCTCTAAAAGTCCTGAATTGTCATGGATTACATTTACTGTTGTTTTTGAGCCAAATTATTATTACAAAAAGTAAAATATCTTTTTCTTCTGTGGATAGGTCTAGTAATGCGGATAATTTACCTGTATAACTAGCTGGGGCCCAACTGTTACCGTGCAATATGGATTGCAGGTCATGCTGCAAGAGAAGACTGCTGAAGTCGAACGATTGAGACAAGAACTTATGAGCAGAGAAACTGACATGAAAATGTTGGAGTACGAAACCTACGATGTTTCTCTTCATTCTATATTGTCTACTACCTTTGTTCGCTGATTTTTGTCTCGTAACAAAAGCCGTAGATGTTCCTTACATTTCTGATAGGCCTAATTATTAGTAAGCTTTTATTTTTTGTTATGAAAACGATATAAAAACTGTAAACCTGTGTGTGAATAAGTTTGTGTGATTGACTTTCGAGTTTCTGTGTTTTGTATATACTTTATTTTTACATTCGATATTTTCAAACGATTTGCACTAAATGTTAGAATAGACCTTTAACATCGATACACTGACAATGTGCGTTTTCGGCAGTCGGTCCTGTTCGTCGGACTGGACCATCGTGCACGTGCGTACTGAGAAAAAATACCGTATCGGTACAGTACCTGCTGTTCTGTACCGATACAGTAGTCTTTCTCGTCGGCGCGCACTGCCGTGTACAGAAAATAATTATTTAAGAGCGTTGAACTTGACCTGAGTCCGAGTTCGACCACCATACGATACGATACGATAGAAGAGTTTAACGTGGACTCGAAAGCTGAATATACAGCTTAATCTAGCACACGTAGCCAGAAACTAAAACAAACAAAGCAGTGCCCTTTTAATTCAGTACAGGTTAAGATCCATGATCCACCAAACAAACAACTGATATTACATATGACTGACTGTAGGAAGAAGATTGTTCAGTTGAACAGTGAGATAGCAGAGCTGAAGGCCAACATGTCGCCGGAGGCGGGCAGTACGACGGTGCTGACGGCGACTGGTGAGGTACTGCAGCTGACATCACCGTTTGACTCACTTCATCTCACAACTCCACCCGCGACTGATGATGTCGCCGTCGACCCGGCCGTCATGCAGGCCAAGATCAAAGAACTCACCGCCAGGATTTCAGAGGTGTCGCTTCTCGTTCAAATTGAGATTAGTTTATAGTGCGTGAAAAAATGGTTAAAATCGGTGTTCATTTACGGAAGTTATCGCAAAATTAAGACAGGGGTATCACTTTTTGGACCACTCTTGTGTAAATCTTCTCTGCATAGTCAGAATGCTACAATCTCAAGAATGTCCGTGAAAAGTACTTCACGTGGATAGCTCAGTTAAAGAATTATTTCAGAATGTTGATGCAACAACAGTCATGGATTTTATCAAAGAAATCTACTTCTGCAATTATTATTATGAAAGCAAAGATTATAGTGACACTTTACATTAAAAATGTTACAGGGGCACTTTACACAGTTAATTACAACGAAAACACGCTGTCAGTGTCAGTGTCAGTAAATGC
>Ga0056114_1000762_pt1 | contig 12553 bp, 10 predicted proteins | sample WorMetHERISLAND1_FD_77005 | JGI IMG/M metagenome (GOLD analysis project Ga0056114, IMG submission 77005) | Marine gutless worms symbiont microbial communities from Max Planck institute for Marine Microbiology, Germany - Olavius loisae HERON... ...
ACAGCCTTACAAGTATCACAAGCTGGATGCCGACATTGCCACCAAGATGACCCTAACAAAAGAGGATGCAGTTAAATACTACACACAGATGAAAGTAATCCGGACGATGGAGACAGCTGCTGGCAATCTGTACAAGGAGAAAGCTATTCGTGGTTTCTGTCATCTGTACTCTGGACAGGTTAGTCACAATGACTGGACTCTTCCTTTTTCCGTGTATTGTTTCTATCTTATTTTGTTGATTGTTGTTTTGCATTTATGTTGTTATGACCAAGTTTAGTCACCGCATAATGCAGACAAGTCAAACTACAGACAACAGACAGTTAAAACAATAATTAAAATAACTACAATAAATTCAAACAGTAGGTAGCAAAACTCTAGGATACACGTTGCCTAACTTTCTGATGCTGCATGTTTGCTTGATTTATTACACTTGCTAGTCATGCTTAGTTACTAAACTGCCATTGTGTTGATAAGTAACATGGTGGAGGACAGACCTATAATATTGACCATTCTGTATATTCTAGAGGGTGTTAACGGGACTTGATTTTCCCGGGTCCCGAAAAAATTTCCCATTCCCGGGGGAAAAAATTCCCGAACGGGAGAATTTCGGGAAATTGCGTGCAGTCCATTGCTACAAAATTCCGTGGCAACAGTGCGTAAGTCAACGGACGCCGTCCGACGCCACGCACCTGGGTGGTCTGCTGCCATGCATGGCAGCGACGGCCGCTGAGCAATTACATCGACGATCACAGCTGGTGAGAACTGCCGCACTCAGACTCGATCGATCGAGTCCCGAACGAGTCCCGGGAAATTTATTTCCCTCCCGGGAAATTAATTTCCCGGGAATTAACAACCCTAGTATATTCTATGTATATTGGTCAATAGAAGTCTTGATACTTAACTACTCGCCTTGTTAATTGTGAACATCAAACAGTGACATTATCTGTGGCTTTTTGAGCTAAGTGTTGTGTACACATTGGTTAAAGAAGAGTTGAGCAGTTTACCTACTGATGGTGATGTGAAAGAAGACTCGCATGCTGAAATGTTGATGTGTTTAATGCTAACAGGAGGCCTGCTGTGTTGGTCTGAATGCAGCCATACGCAACACTGATGCGATCATTACTGCATATCGTGCACACGGTTGGACATATATACGCGGCATTTCTGTTGCTGCAGTCCTTGGTGAGCTGACAGGTAAAACAGCAGCTTTCTGGTCCTTGTTCTGACAGAAATGAGCCAAAGTGCAATGGTCTTGACTAATTGCCAGCCAGTAAAAATGCGAATCTGTTTAAATGCTGTAGAAGGGAAGTGGTTAACAGTTGAAGTATAAAGATAATAGTAATGGTCATAGTTGATGAAAGAGTTGGACCCAGAAACTGTGCTATGTATGTGAATGTAATCTTCCTGGTTTTCTCATATATTTAGCCACTAGACATACATTAAGTTGGTGTTAACTAGGGCTGTACCGAATGTTCGCTTTGTATTCACTTTGGCCCAGAGTAGTAGCCCAAATAGTGTAATTGTATTCGTAGGCTAAATAGTGCCCTCAGAACATATACAAATAACGATAGTTACCAGTGACTTGCCGATTTCTATCAGAGAGCAGCTGGCCAGCAGGAAGGCAAATATCTGGTTGCTGCCCTGCTTGTATCGGCCAACGTATCTGATACTGGGGTAACCTGGGCCCTGGTATCAAGGTGCATAGAGAGGATGTGTGCTAGTGGTGAGAAGGTGCAATGGCTGATGTTTGCAGTAGCATGGAATTGCTTGTGTGTCATTGTGTGGTAAAAGATTTTGGAGTGTAGCATATTAGTATTGTCTCGGTGCTGACAATGTCAAGTGATATTAATGACATATTCTTTTTAATCGGTCTAATTCTAATTCTTTTGTTTCTAATTTGTATTAATGATGACAGAACGTAGCAATGAGGCAGTCTGTCCTAAAAAATAGTTTGCAATTATTCACTGTCTTCAAACTATCTGTAATTTGTATGTTAAAGTATTGTGTCAGCTGTTGCAGTGAGTTATGACAGTTGAATCAATATACAATCATATTGCTCACTGTGAAGGGCTGATGATATTGGTAGTTAATATTTTTATTCTGTAATTGTGATTTTTTTTACTTTATCTGTGTCGTCCCAATGGAACTGTAAAATAAATTCTGTGGATATCCCAGTGGGACTATGAGTATTATGTGCTTTCTAGTAAAGCTGTCACATCAGCTGAAATGTGCAGTACCTTTGTCATAATGCTATCCTTGGCTGTGAAGTGCCGTGAACTGGTATCTTTGTATGCATGCCCATCTGAGGTACTTCTTAGACATTCACCTGGTTGTATTTTATCAATTATGCAGGCCGTAAGACTGGCTGTGCACAAGGCAAGGGTGGCTCCATGCATATGTATGGGCCGGAGTTCTATGGCGGCAATGGAATTGTTGGAGCACAGGTGTGTCTTGCATTTGTTAAATTTAAAGAGAAAAATCATCTGTTACTGATTGTAATTTAAACTGTAGTTGTATGATTAGTCTATGTTGTGTGAAATTGAGACAGCCATTGGGAATAAATGATAATCCAGCAACCAATGTGGCCAGACTCTGTTATCATGTATCCAGTACCACTGAGCTTCTATAGACACTGGTTGCAGTTTAAAGAGGACCTCAATGTTGTGGTGCTATGCATAAGTGTGGTATTTGCTGTGGAAGATTCTGTCTGTCTATCTTTCCTTCTGTCAATCACGATCTGTTATTCAAAACAGCTCAACTTGATGTCAAAATCCAAAGGATCACCCATATGGGGCCTTAAACACAGGTGGGATATAGGAGTTTGAGCATGTACTGACAGTAGCACAGTACATTGTACTGTGCTATTCACCTGGTTTGACTAAGGTGTGATCAGTAACATGGACAGTGGTCTGTTACTCTCCTAGCCATCACTTGCGATCAACAGCGCAACACCATCGGACCTGTGATAAACATTGTTCTGCAGACATCTAACATGCATTAAGTGTTGTTGTCCATCCATCCGTCCGTCCCTCTTACATACGTGGCAACTAGAGATAAGATCAGATACCAGATGTGTTTTCTTCCGCCTCAGTATGTTATTCTGTTGTAGCGTCTAGTCGCTGATTCTGCACGTCGTCCGGGGTCACATACCTCCTTAATTCCTGCTATTGACTATGGATTTGCCTACATATTTGCTATTGTTAGTTGTGATGCTTGCAGAAGCATCATGCTGTTTTATCATCAATAGCTGGGCTTGTCTTGTCATAAACCTTGCTACCTAGCTGATGAAGCAGGTGTTCTGCTGTGTGCAGGTGCCGATGGGTGCTGGCATTGCACTGGCATACAAGTACCAGGGCTCTGACAGCATCTGTGTGACATTGTATGGTGACGGAGCAGCTAACCAGGGCCAAGTGTTTGAGGCATACAACCTAGCGGCACTGTGGGACTTGCCCGTACTCTTCGTCTGCGAGAACAATGGTTACGGCATGGGTACTAGTGTTGAACGGTCATCGGCAAGCACTGACTATTACACTCGAGGAGATTACATTCCTGGCTTATGGGTGAGCTTACCTGTGTCTGTCTGTAGGTGTATGATGTCTGCTAACAGTTCAAGTTTTATGGTGTTGACCTTGTGCACTGAAGTATATAAAAAATAAATAATGTAGCTTTCAACTCCGAATGTGAAAATGCTAAAAACATACTGCAGCCATATGCAGTATTGTATTGTTAAATACCATTATTATTTCATGCTAAAATTCTATTAAGGTAAACAGTACATTTACATAACCTGAATGAAGTGAACAGTATTGATACATGAAGATGATAAACAGTGATTGATTGAGCATCGTTTAACGTCTCCACCAACACAGTATAGGTTATACGGCCGACGGAAGACCCAACCAACAGTATCAAAGTACTGAAGGAACTTGATAAACAGTGAAGAGAGACAAAGATAGTGGTGACTGTGTGATTAATTTGATGATTCATACAAACTGTGCCCGTGTGTGCTGTGTGTAGAGACTTTGCTTCACACCTGAAAATTTTTTCTTGTGGCTATTGCATTGCCTTATGCCTTTTATAATTGTTCTGTTTTCAGTTTTTGCAGCCCTGCATCCACACAGTTGCAGATACTAGAGGTTCTCATGAGTTGAGGATGATGTTGTCAAGGTTGATGGTATGGATGTGCTGGCGGTGAAAGAAGCTGGGCTGTGGGCAGTGGACTACATCCGGTCAGGCAAAGGTCCACTAGTGATGGAATGTGCTACGTACCGCTATCACGGACACAGCATGAGTGACCCAGGCACCAGGTATGACAACACACCTTGTTTCTGTTGCTCTTTGCAGACCTGTGACGGACATGGCAGAGTCTGGTGGTAACTCTCGCTGTGTCTAGAATCATTGTCTGAATTCGTCAGTGCTTACTGGGTCAGTTGATGTCTGTCTCTGTAGTTACCGGAGCCGGGAAGAGATTCAGGAAGTGCGTCAGAAACGTGACCCAATAACAGGCTTCAAGGACAGAATCATTGGATGTGAACTGGTGACGGCCGAGGAGATCAAGGTCAGCTAGACACTGCACGCAGTGAAACAGTTTGTCACTGTGCAGATGGAAACTGCTAATTTTGTCAACAAATTTGCCTTTTCGTTGACAGCCGAGTGGCACATTGGTTTTTTGACTTAATAACTCCAATTCACGTGTTTTACCAGTTTATCCGTTCAATAAATTGATGTTGATATTAAAAAAGTAATCAATGAATACATGATTTCATAATTACATCCTTAAGCTACAGAAGGCAACAGTTAACTGGGCAGTGGGCATGTGGTATAGTTTATTAACTTAATAAGATAACTAGCTAATAAACCTTTTTCAGGTCCATGTCTCACCATTTTTTCGCTATTATCCCCACAAAGAGTTGGCACTATTACTTACATATTAAGATTGCAGTAATGTATCCTCGGTCAGCTACCAGAACAAAACGTTTGGCATCTTCAGTCCAGTATTTCCTCTTAAATTTTCAATGAACTGCGCTTATAATACATTACCGGTTTTCTCTCAGTACTGCTGTGTTTCACTTCTGTTTTTTGTGTTTATCTGCGTTGAGTTGACTATTGTATAATTTTGTGTTGTGCAATTTAGCATCTTAAAAACTGCTTTTGAAACAATAAACTTGACTCTACTTTAACTTATATATACAACGTGTGAATAGTGGAACGGTTGGGCAGTGTGAACCATTTGGTTTAGCGTGTTTGCCGTTGTGCTGTCAGGCAATTGATGACAGAGTGAAGAAGGAAGTTGATGAGGCGGTGGTACATGCAAAGAATGACCCTGAGCCGAGTCCCGAAGAACTATACACTCATGTCTATTCACAGCCACCGCCTGGGTTTCACGTCCGAGGCTGTGACCCGTTTACCTATTACGACACCAAGTGATGAGGTGTAACAAGTCCTTCAACCTGTGCACTGTGACATGTTCAGAGTGCATCAGCGTCTCTGCTCGCAACACGTGAACTGAGACTGTGCTCAGTGGCTGGCTGCGAGTGACATATATTCCGGTGTGTGTGAATATTGTTTGTTGATAGTGTCACTGTCTGCCGTGTGGACGACATTCTCAGATATCTCACCTGGTCTCAGTCAACGTGTTTAGAAGATTTTGTCTGATCATGCTTCATATTTTTCTGTGAACAATACTGACATCTGCAATTTGCAGTGGAGCTCTTCCTTTAGTTGTGTGTATATTAGTAGTTCTCTTGCGTGGTTGTTTTAGTTCTATTGTTGTTCTTGGTGGTTAGTTTTGTCAATATCAGCCAAGTGATTGGTTGAAAAGGCTGGGTGTTTTGTACCTGTGAAGAGGTTGGCCGGGGAGATTGTCTTGAAAATGACCTAAATTGTGAACCCCACTCAACTCATTGAAGTTGACTGCATGTGTTGAAATGTCATGAATAGAGGTCGACCGAAAGCGAAAATTTCACTTTCGGTCGAAACCGAAAGTAGGCTGAAAGTGACATTCGGTAACACATTTGGCCAAAACCATTATGTGTCACCGAAATTAAAGAGGGACTTTCAACCGAAAACTGAAACCGAAAGACAATATTGTCTGGGCAGACACGAATATAGAGCCAGCAAATCTCGCCCAGTGCCCGTGGCCCCGTGCATCTGATATCTTTCACCCCTACCCCCACCTCGTGAGCCTACAGTGTGTCATTAATGTCATGGCCTACTGTACCAGACACATACAATGCAGCCACTTCCTTGGTTACAGTTTCAGTACACACAGAGGCTAATGACTGCCTGCATCTGGCATACTCTGGCCTCCGCAACTCAAGCAATGACCTACTTTTGGCAACCACCGAATTTACCAACTGCAACCTGACGAAACTCGAAAGTGCACCGAATGTGGTACGACTGCTTTTAGTCAAAACCGAATGTCCGCCGAAAGTGTCTATATATCGTCATTCGGCACCGAAACCGAAATTGAAGCTGAAATTCAGTCGACCTGTAGTCATGAAAGCTGTTAGTGTGATGCATCCGCTATATTATTTATTGTCATAGTCTCGTTGCTGCTGCTGTTTGAAGTAGACTGGTCTGGCTAGACACTGAAGTAACTGAATGTTACAGAGGTAGATGTGATCTATGTCTCAGTGTGTGAATCATTTACGCTGTTTTCTCTGCATCAACATCTTAGCATTGTCGTTCTGGTGCTGTTGCTGAAACATACACTAGGCTGTGTAGAATGATTCTGTGTTTATACACTGTGGGGCATAAAAATTGCACGCTTGTTGGATTGCAATAACTTAATCAAGCTGAGGTCTAGTGTGTCAATTTTTTTGCAAGCAGTTGCCTGAATGAATTTGCAACAAAACGGTGTAAAATGTCACCTTTGCTGACCAATTGCTTTTTACAATTTGAAATTCAATAAACATGTCAAAATTGTCCAACAACCAGTGCAAAAACTTTAAAAGTCATTACTGGTTAAAAGTTGTGAAACAAAAAAAACTGAAATGTCAGTTTCATAACAAATTATTGACATCAGCGTGATGAAGCAACAGTGAAAGTGAGTCTTGCAGAGTTACAGTTGAGAGAGGTGATAGGCTCATGCTGCAGCAAGCTCCTCTGTGTTTACATGTTGTAGTCTATGCGATGTGGCTGAATATAATTTTTGGTCTGTCCTTAGTGGCCGTATGTAATTACTAGCAACTGTTTTTTAACAGAACTAGTTTAAATAAATCATTAAAACTGTAGCTGTTAGCTGCAACATAATAAGGTACTCACATTTTCCTGGGGGTACCGCGGCGGCAGCCCCACTGCCGTTCAGGCCTAGCGACCCTGCCCTCTGTGGGAGCCGTCCCCTAGTCACCCCATATTAGTGTAGACTGGGACTTGCTGTGTTTTGTGTTTATTGTCTGATTATTGTATGTTTGATTTCTCTGTGTACTATATGTACCTTCAGTACTTTGATACTGTTAGTTGGGTCTTTTGACCTGTAAAAACCGTCTCCCATATAACCTATACTGTGTTGGCGGGGACGTAAAACACTGCTCAATCCAATCCAATCCAACTCACATTTTCCCCAGGAGTTGTCGGTAAGCTGTGGTGCTCACTGTACATTTGATGTGAATAGTACGTTATTCAATGTTGTAACATGTTAATTTTCAACAAGATGAAAGCATTGTCGGCATAAACACTACATGCAGACGTTAACTCAACTCACCTCACATCATAGTCTGTGTTCTCCTTATTGTTTGTGTTATTCTGAACGTGACTAGCAAAACATCACCTGTCTTTGCTGCTGAATCAATGAATCACAGCATCTGATGCAGTTGGCAGTAACAATGCACACACGTAATATAGAAGCTGTCCAGATCAGTTTCACTTTGTGTAGTCTTTTGGGCTAAAGTATTGTGATTTTTTGTGACTATCCACCAAGACATCCTTTAAGAAATTAATATTATTTGTGCTTGACACAAGGTTTGCTGGTGGAAGGTCATTTCAGCCCAGAATTTGTTTTTTGACTGACATATTCTATTCTAGTTTAGCTGAAGTATTAAACATTCTGAATCTCGGTTATGTCACGTCTCCGAATGGGTCATACATACCAAATCCACTCTTGCCGCTTAAAAGATGAAGATCCTCCAGTATGTATACCTTGTAATTTGATCTTTATTAACTGTAGAACAGTTGATCAATTGTGTAGATTTTGATATTCGACAAAATTTCTGTACCCATCTAATCTCAAAGATCTCTTACATAATACATGTACTTATCGTAAACTAATAATTTATTTCATACACGCCATTGGTCTTGCTAATATACTTTCAAATGTTTCCGGCATCCCTAGCAGCATTTTTCTACTTAAAATGTCATAAAACCTCAACCAACTATCCATCCACCCATATAGAGTTATTGGGGTGAGTTAGAAAGCTATGTTACGATACTGCAACTTCCATGCAGCGTACTTCCTGCGAGACTGATTAGTTTAGAAACAGCTGAAAAATAAGTAACACAAACAGGAGACAATGAGTGGCATGTAGGGAAAACAGCCTTCCGAACAATGTTCAACGTACATATTAATGTAAGGCATGCATACACTGCCATCTTAACACTTGCAACAAATGAAAAACTACTATGAGTATTTGCTACGTCCGGGCTGCCACGAAGCGAATAGGCGTGTTGCATTACTGAATAGAGCGTTGTTCTCGGAATGCACTGAGGTGACCAGTTCTAACTACTTAACATGCCAACTATCAGCGCAGATTTATTGCAAAGGACTTAGACATTAACCGCTACAGGTCTACCGACTGAATAGAAAAAATAAGTTTAAAATGCACATGTCTAAAAGGCGAAGAATGAGAGCCATTTGTTAAAGGTCACGTTTACAAACGGGTCAGTGTGAACGCCATCGATGGACGATAGTTCGCCTTTCACGAGTTGATTAGTGACGGCTGATGTGATGAAGTTAACACCAGTCTCCGTCATCGTCGTCGTCGTCAGACTGGTCGAGAAGCTGTGGTGGAGGTCGTCCTCGTGGTAGACTGTTGACGTACGGCAGCTGACGATGTCCCGGCGCTGCGTGCCGCAGTGAGCCGGGTGACAGCGGTGACATCAGTTCGTCCGTATCGTCACCTATGTCGACGGCAAACGTTCGATCGAGCGACCTCAGCTGAGCTCGTCGTGCCGCCATCGGGCTGCGTTGAGCCGCCACTGACCGCCGTTCCAGCTGAGGTGTGGTCGGCAGGCGGGCGAACTGTCCCGGAGACGACGACGGCGATGAAGCGATGGCGGTGCTCGGCGATGGAGGTGTCGGAGAGTCGGCGACCCGCGGGAAGTTGACTCCGCCGGGAATGCGATGTAACAATGGCGCAGTCGGCGACGGCAGTAGTCGAGGCATACTGATAACTCCCTGCACAGGCAGACCGTGACTACATGGTAAACAACTTCGGAAACTTCTGTACCGGATTATAAATCACAGGGACTCGGGAGATTTTGACACAAAAATTGTGAAGAAATTCACCGAGGAGGTTTTTTATGAGAATAGTGAGTGACTTGTATTAGGTATCTGTAAGATATCGTAAGTTCATAAAAGCTGGGCTATCGCAGTTAGCTGGTCTTATTGATATTAGTTAATATTAGGCCTAATACTTAACAGCGTCAATCACGAAAATCAGCTACGAATTAACAAAAGTGGCGCATAGGAACCAAAATTACGATTACGCGTGTTCGACGTTGTGGTATAACAAATGCTTAACGATTTCTTCTTTTCCGCGCATAAATCCGAATTGTAATGACCTCTTTAGTCTACACCAACTGAAAGTGAGGAGTGCCCAAAGGTCAAAGACTGCGGCATTATCACACGCATGCAATTAGCAATAGAAATGCCGTTTATGTCGTGCAAAAATCCCTACATTTGCTAGGACACGAAGGACATAGTAACAAATCTAGGGCAGTGGACCGTCCAGTTGTAATTCTGCCTCAGACAGACGGATGGACGGACGAAATAACTAAATACAATGTATCGGCAGCATTCGGCTGAGGCACAAAAACTAACAACATCTACAATGTCAGGGCTATCAGGTGGAGAAAGAATTTCGCCGTTAAGTTAAGCCGTTTTGATACAGTACCGGATCGTGACGGACAGACGGACGGAAACACCTTTCATAAAATAAAACATTAGGCTACAACATCAGCCGGGCGTTTTAAACACTGGGAGAAAACGAACGGATGCATCACGGGCAGCATGAATTGTCACTAGAGTCAATGTAGTCATCACCTTTTTACGAGGCCCGTGATGTGACAGATTGAGGGCGGACGGAGGCTGACGCCGTCCAGTGCGGCCTGGAGACGGCTTCATAGACGGCGGTGACGGCGTGCGTGATCGACCGTACCACAGCTGCTGACGAGCTGCCAGACCTGACGGTCCTGTCGGCGGGAGATAATCACGAGAACGACTCCATCTCATTGGACCGTAAATATCTGTCACCATCGCCATCAGATCACGCTAGCTCAACACTGGAAACATTCTGTCAAGATAATTTACAAAGAACAACAGATGCACACCTTTGGTCTCGTGACTACCTCCTATATTCTTGTGAAAATCGTTGTATTGTTATGTTGAACGGTTCCAAATAAGGAAGTAAATAGGCCTAAATAAATGTTTATCATCGTGTTTATTTCAGGCAAACATGGCCCATAGAAAGTAAATAAAAAAAGACTGACAGACAGACAGAGAACATACAACACATCATAAAATTGTCCATGGAAGCGTTAATTAAGTTATACTAGACTCAGTTCACGTAGATGTGCATGTGCATGCAGTTGTGCATGTTTATTGGCAGCCCGCCTGTATTTTGTGATAAAGTCCACAGTTCAATGGTAATGATATTTGGCCATATGCAAGACGTTTACAGCACAGATCAATATGTATCAGTGCCTAGGTCCGCAGTAGTAAGCTAAAGTTGTTGGTACGCACTGTATAATCGTGTTTAATCATGAATAAGTTGAACGTCCGAAGCGGACGCTGACGCTGACGCTGCATCTTTTTCTCTGCTGGATCCCCTTCTGGATCTACTTTCAGTCGCTCGTTAGGCTTAGTCCGTCGCCTCCTTTCCTTCCGTGCATTGTGTAATGGTGTTGTTGTCTTCTTGGGAAGTCTAGGATCTTCAATTAGGCCTAATTGGGAAGCTGACCAAGAGTCAGATTAGTTAAGCGGAAATGTCCCGAGGTGCAGGAAGTTGTACAGGGGAAAAAAGAAATCAGAAATATCTCTAGGCCTCACCCAAGCCACGTACGAGTAGAGTAAATGTCTTAAAATGATCAATTTTAACTTAAAAATAACTTAAGTCTTAGTTCTCAGTTTTTAAAATGGCTCGATAATTAGGTAAAATTATAGACTCAGCCGTTAAGCCGATGATTCGATAGTAGTCAAGGTAGCGATAGAATAGTTTGGTAATAGCCCGCTCGGTCAGCGATAGACAGTTTTATTCGAGTACCCCCAAGAGACGGTCCGAAACCAGAACCCTTGAAACGATATTTCGTCCTATGACGACATCCAAAAAAATAAAGATTGTACTGAACAGAATTTCTGCATTTCATTCGAATCAAAGCTAAGAATTGTTGGTAGCGGCCAGAATACAGACGACTGACATGCTAAACATAGAAATGACGATTACGATGATAAGGTGAGTGATTGCGATTACCACGTCCGGCCGGGATAAGATGTGGCTTTCGCGGCTCACGCCACGTGTCGCGGTATACGTCACCGACGTCTGCAAACTGCTGCGACTGTGTCAAACGCGGTCCTTGTGGAACGTCGTCACGCGCTGGTCCTGGTCCAGCGTGGTGATGGTAGTCGAACGGCGGTCGGTGTGTCGGTGGCGGTGGATTGTGAGGTCGCGTCTGTGAGTCAACAGTTGGACGGACTCGCACGAACGCCGACGAGGCATCGGACGGCAAGCGTGGCGCGCCGGGAGGCCGCTGTGGTGCCTGTAGCGGCGGCCGCAGCTGGGGTGAAATGTTGGCCGTGATGTCTGGCATGACCGGGGCTGCCTGTTGTAGAGGTACGGCTGGGAACTGCTGGATGGGGATGGCGGTTGGTGGCGCTGTCTGCTGAGGATGCTGACTGAACTGATGGCCCGCTGGTTGCCAAGCACCAGTCTGCTGCTGCTGCTGCTGCTGTTGTGGAGTAATAATGTTATTGAGTGCTCCTGTGACAGTCTTGTTAAGCGAGTTGAACAGTGAGCCTAGTTTGTTGATGGCGGCCGGTCCGCTGACGACATTAGTCACCGTTATCGTCTCAGTGCCGTCGCCAGTCGCTGACAGCCCAGTCGACGCTGCCGCTAGTGGTACGCCAAACCTCGCCAGCATCGACGGCGGCTGAATGGCAGCCGGCAGCCGTGTTGGAACGGCCGACGAGCTGACAGGTGCTTGATGTGGTGCGGCGCTGGTCTGACGCTGCTCAGAGAACGGCGCTCGTGGTGCAGCCGGCAACGGCACTGTGCCGAACCTCGCAACGGGAGCTGCAGCGTTCGGCGTGACCCAGCTGCTATTAGACGGCTGCACGCAC
>Ga0056114_1000763_pt1 | contig 12543 bp, 8 predicted proteins | sample WorMetHERISLAND1_FD_77005 | JGI IMG/M metagenome (GOLD analysis project Ga0056114, IMG submission 77005) | Marine gutless worms symbiont microbial communities from Max Planck institute for Marine Microbiology, Germany - Olavius loisae HERON... ...
GAAGATCCAGAGCTTTCAACCGTTCCTGATACGGCTTATTACGTAATGGTGTTACTAATCTCGTAGCTCTCATCTGAACCTTTTCTAATGCTTTGATATCCTGTTTTCGATAAGGATTCCATACAGCGATATCTTACACTGAATAAGCAGCAAGAGTAACTAAATGCAAGTCAGAAATGCATGAAAACCGTAACCTGTTCCTTTTCGTAATCGAAATCAATAATATGCACTGCACCAGGCACATTTTACCAAAACTGTGGACCTGTATTTGGAGCCGGTGCGGCCGGTGCGGTGTTTCGTGACATCGCCATTACCCGCCGTTCGCATCTACTAGTGCGGTGCACGCGGTGTGGTGCTTCGTCAGACAAGACAGAGAACGAATACAAATTAACCCACCAGCAATAAAACTAACCTAGGCTTCAAATATATAAAATAATGCAGTGAATAACGACTACAGTATATACCCAGTATGCCTAGTAACGATGTGACTTGAATGATAATGCCGCTGTGATTATAGAGATTTATCGCCACCACACCATCTGCATCGGCCCCAAAAATATGTACATCCGCTGTAAAACAAGGCTCAAATGCATGGTGTGGCCGGCAGTTAATACATTTTGGCACTGCCATACCTGCTGGCTATTGGAAAATGTTGGATATGTTCATGAATTAATCACGGAAAGATCTTCACGTATGTTTGGGGCCGGTGCGGTGTTTTGCACATTAACACATTTAATGTGGATGTGACATATCTGACAGTTTCCTTTGATGTTTATGTGACACTAAGTGCACAAAAATGGTTGGTTTAACGCATTGATGTCCTGGTTTATGGGTTCATCTGCTCCTTGTGTTAACACACATGCAAGTTGTCCTGTGTTTGTTAATGTAGTTAGTCAAATACAAAATGACTAATAATGAATAAGACTGATGCAGTTTACTAATATATGGCAACACATTAAATGTACATTATATTCATTGCATGCAGTATGCAATGTGCTTTCAGATAAGTTATTGTTAGCTTGGTCAGACTAAGTAGTTTTATGTGTACAATGTTCTTGTAGGTGTGAAAGGTGTTCAAGTGGAAGAAATATGGAGTTTTGATCCAGAAAGCTTCAGTCAAATCAAGTAATCTTAACTGTGGTTATGTTTTCTACCATATGTTCAGTATTGAAAAATAACACGATTAATTTATTTATTTATATTTTTTGCTGTTCAGTTTTCAATTATTTATTATTTGCTATTTTATTTGTTTGTGCCCACGGTACTCAATTCCCGATGGCTGAAATATTAAGAAAAGAAAGGTGTCTGGAAATGTCACGATGCAGACTTGGAAATTTGGAACATGTCTGCTAGACAAGCCGCGTTGAATTGTTGGGCGGTGACCGACAAGCGTTGAATAAGAAAGCAGTTTCTCACGGGTCAGTCATCACCCAGTCAAACACCTTCCGATTTGCATTACGAACTCCTTAGCACTGGCACTCTTGGGACCAAGAGTTTCCAGAGCCGCTGGAAAAAAGTCCTGTTTCCGGCAGAGCGAGCCGTATTTGTTAGTATTTCTAACAGCTGCAGACTCAGTCTCACTGGCCCCGTGATGGCACTTTGTTGAAGGTAGGCTCTATCCAAGGCGTTAACCACTGTAACGTCCCATGTGGCACTGCATCCTGAGTTTCATGGCAGCAACGTCAAACCATCTGGGCACTTGCCATCATCACAAATCAGACTGTGCAGTTCCTCATTTATTCATTCATTTATTTATTTAGTTATTTACTTACTTACGTGTTTATTTAGTTATTTCTTTTGTTACTTACTTACTTATTATGCAGTGGTATAATGCTGGTAATCTGTAACGCTTGTTAATTGTGTACCCTAATCTGCAGTAGTTTGTACAATTTTTGTTATAGTATGAGGCAGTTCACTGGTGATGCAGCTACACTATGCATACATTGTACTTCTGTGTGCTAGATGCCGTCCAATTCGTGATTCAGTATGACAGTCGAATTGATTTCAATCCATTAAATTGGATACAAAATTGAAGTTTCAATTGACTCATTTGTCCTCGTTGATTTTGGCAGAAATCTGGCAGACTGGTCAAAATTTCGGGATGCACACATGTCTGTTTGGTAACTTTGAAGTCATTCTTAGTCCCTGACAATGATGATACTGACAGTAACACTGTCACTAACAGGCATTTATTTTTTGTGTTGCTCAGATTTCAACTGGTGCTTTTCATGTTTTACCTGAGTCATGTCTGCTTGCATCTTGTGCTCATTATAGTTGTACCAGTTGATACTGTATTGAATACTGAATCTAATCAAATTGAAAAAATTGAATCATCTACAGTGAATTGAATCGTCATTTTTTAAAAATTGGACAGCACTATACATCTCTGTACATATACACAGATTGGACCAGTCAGTTCTATTCGTCTTTGATGTTTGTAATTAAAATAGAACCTGTTATGTAGCATGGGAAGTGCTACTAATTGCTGTTGTATGAATTTTTTGCACTGTGGTCTGTGTGTTGTATTTAGTGGATGCACAAGCATGTGTTATTGCAGGCCGGTTCATGGTCTTATTTTCTTATTTAAGTGGAAAGATGATGACGATATGGAAGGTTCGGTGGTCCAGGATAGCCGGCTTGATAACATATTTTTTGCAAAGCAGGTACCGGTACATTGCATATTACAGCATTTTAATATGTTATAGATTATTTTAAAAATGTCAGATGTGACAAGTAAGATTTTTCACAATGTGCTAAATGACCTAGAAAATCTTTTGGTTGTAAACCACTGAATTGCAACATGCAACAGTCTCTTGCTGGGGGGAGGGGGTCTTATTTTGTGTCGACTTATCGGGGCTGTACACTTATTCAGCTTGAGGGTGATAACCACTCTGTCATTTGTTTAGCATGCGACAGCATATATGCTTTGCTGTCGCCCTTCTGTCTGTCCGTCCGTCACACGGGTGTATCATAGAAAACGGTTGATGTTAGGATTATGAAATTTTCACCATAAGGGAACCCCATCCCTCTAGTTTTTGCGGGGTATGTTTCATCCAGAAGTTCTAAGGGGTTCCCACCGAGTGGGGGCGTCAAACAAGGGAGGGGTGGGTAAAATCAGCAGTTTCCTGTCGTTAAGCATGAATATCTCAAAAACTGTAGCAGATACGGCTAAAGTTACAATTAATCACTAATAGGAAGTCACATATGGGCTTTCCATTGGCACCAAAATTGATGTCCTTGGATGACCTTGAACTGCTGTAAGGTCAAATTCTCTTACAATTTTGCGACATTTCGCGTGTTTCGGAGGGAATAACGGCTAAACGAATGTAGATAGACCCGTATTGTCAGCGACGGAATTGTAGTCCACTAAATGCCCTTTTCAGCGATGTATAAATTGCGTTGATATCGCAAGGTGTTCCTCAGCTAGGGACCGTCAAACAATGGTGAGATGGCAAAAACAACCCTTCATACACACACAGCTGTCGCACGCTTACCTGGCGTTAGCTAGGCTTTCTTGTTATTTGTGACACTTCTAATTTTTGATCATTTATGAAACTATCATAGGATTCATTGTATGTACAGCCATTGTGCAAGGGACTGAGTGAAGTGCATTCTCTAATGTAAACTACAAAATAACAGAAATGTTGTAATGCTGTAATGGTGTTTGATTGATACACAAGTGTTTGTGATAAGTTCACAGTGATGGTTGTACTATAGAGTGATTGATAGTGATTGTAAGTGATGTTGGCTTGATACTTGATACTGCTGTGCTGTGTTGGCAGGTGATTAACAATGCGTGTGCAACTCAAGCGATACTGAGCATCTTACTCAACTGTCAGCATGTTGATATCGATCTCGGTAAAACGCTGACAAACTTCAAGAAGTTTACTCACGACTTTGATCCTGCTGTGAGTAGCATCTGGACCTTTTGAACTGATGCATCTTATTGTTGCATTTTTGTGGCTCTAATCAGGAAAAAGTACCAACTTCCAGGCTTTTCACGCCTCCTAGAAAGTCTTGAAAATTCCTGGACCTGGAAAGTCGTGGAAAAATGTCATTGAAAGTCATGCGTTTTTCTAGTGGTTCTAATTGAAAATATGGAGACCATAATGTGAGTAAGTTCATGGAATTATTTTGTTCCGTCTCGGCAGTTAGTCAGTTCAGATTACATGTAGAGATATAGGTCAAGTGAACCAGGCCAAACTGCAGTCACATTTTATCAGCCAGTTCTACACATGTGATACTGGTGGCTGCCTTCTGTCAGATAGGACATTATAATGGTCTGCTACTCGCTTGCTGTAAAATCTGAATCTGATGTTCATCGATGTTTGGTGATATTATTATCATTGTCAGTCAATACTGCCGTGAACATATTCTGCTTTGGTTGTGAGTTAAATGTATGCAGCAAACAGTTGAAGCAACGCTCACTATAGCACATTTCTCCAGTAAATACAAGACATTTTGTTCCTATAGGTCAGACTGTGTACTACAGGGTGGTCAGACTGTGTACTACAGGGTGGTCAGACTGTGTACTACAGGGTGGCAAATAATTGAGACATCTGTGGGTCTATTCCCGTTTCACATTGGGTTCAACCCCAGTAATTTTACAGTGGCTGGATAGTTGTGCCTATTTTTCATAGCTCTACGTTAATTTCTGCCTCTGCATGGCAGCACGTGTGTGTTGAAGTCATGGATGGTCACAATCTAATCTGTTTGTTACAGGCCAAGTGTTGATTGACCGTGAAAATACAAAGCCATTCCTCAACTTTTACTGTTTCCCTGCCCGCTGACACGGATATCAGATGATATCAGATGTTAACCTCCATTTTTTGGAGTTAAAAGTTGAAACTGAATGGTCAGATGTTAAAAGCAAATGCACGAAGCTATCTGAGTGGACTTGTAGATGTGAACTGCTGTGCATATGTTGTTATAGAACCGCGGTCTTGCACTGAGCAACGAAGACGTCATTCGACAAGTGCACAACAGTTTTGCAAGGTATGTTCGTGTTGCCATTGAGTTATTACTGTCAAGACTGAGGTGTTCAAGACCAATACTTTGAGATTCAGAACCAATACTCATAAGTCCAAAAACCAAAAGCACAACTTCATAACAGATTGATTGAAAAAATCATTACTCCTATAATACAGTGACATGCAGCCATGAAAATGATGATCTATAATAATGATGATCAATATATAACTGGTCACCATTCAATGATTCAACAATCAACATACGACGACAATTGGCAAACAAGGTTTTACGTTGACCGCGACCTACAATTGTTCGTTTTAATTTATTATAGCTAATTTTATGACCAAAAACAACTAAAAGACCAAGACTTATGCAAAACGAGTCTTGAGACCAAGACTCTACAACTGTGACATAGATACATAGCAGCTGGTCTTGTGTGTGTGTGCAGGCAGCAGATGTTTGAGTTTGATCACAGTGTGTCAAAGAAGGATGATGAAGTCTATCACTTCATCGGCTACATTCCCATCGCCGGCCGACTGTACGAGCTCGATGGTTTGAAAGACGGGCCGATTGATCTCGGTTTGTTTGTTATTAATCATTATTATTAATTAATTACTTGTTTCAGTTTTTTGACTTACTGTAAAACACAAATTTTTCGCATGCATCTAATGTTCGCGAATTTCATGAGTAGCATAAAATTGTGAAATTAAATGACTGCGAAAATTCGAATATAGTAGCACTTTGTGGTTGCTTTCACTGTAACCTAGCAGCAGAGTACAGTAGTGTTGGCAATACTAGTCCTGGCAGTTGTTAATGTAACTGGTCACTGTCTTGCTGCTGCCTTACAAGAAGTCTAGTTCTAGTTAGGCAGTAATGCACAAATTCTGTTCACATGGCTAAAGTCACTTGGAACTTTACCTTGCAAAGTACATCCTGAGAAAACGCCAAATTGAACTGCATTGAAATTTCTACTGTCCAAAATTGCAAAATTAAGATAAAGCAGGCTAAAATATAGTGTTTTACAGTAATTCTGATTCTTTAGTTAACAGTCAGGTTTAAAATTACAACATACTTCATAATTCCTTCACTACTTTCACGCTGTTGATTGGCTATCAAAAAGACATTTAGCCTACAAGTCCTTTTTGACAGTTGCCTATGAAAACCAATTGCATTCAGCAACACTGCTGTACACAAACATGGCTGTGTTGGTGTGTTTTATTGGTGATGTCAGTTCAGCTGTGGTAAGTGATGTCTTGTGACTGACGCTTCGCTGTAGGTGCAGTGCCGGCAGACACTGACTGGTTAGACTTGGCAAGACCCATCATTGAAAAACGAATTCAAAAGTAAGACTGAATTTCTCCTTCTGTTACAGTACATCAAGAATTTTTAACGTGGTCTAAGTAAAACCGCAAGGACCACAAATGAAAACTAAAACAGAATAGAAGGATATGACTGTCTAAATAAAAATGTTTTGAGTCCACGATGGAACCGTGACAGTGTGTCACGTGAGACAGTGCACACAGTTATTGTTATTGTGCTTGATTGATCAGACCTGTAAAAAGCGAATTTGATCTGACTGGGTTCTTAGTGACATTCAGATTAAGAAACATAGATTAGAAAAAGTTTTAATCTTTTTTCTAATCCTAATATGAACTCAACCAGTGTGTCGTGTGCTTTATAGTATAAAGCATCCTGTGCCAGACAGGGTTAAGCTGTCATTTGTAATTTTTGACATCCGGGCACTCTAACGCTCAACCCTGAGCATCAGAGTGCCTGGATGTCAAAAATTGCAAACGACGGCTTAACGCGGTCTGGCACACGATGCTTTATAGCTGTACCCATATGGCAACAGTAGGCGTCAAAAGGATATAGTGTATATACAGACCGGCGGCGAGCAGCTGGTTGACTCTTCTCAAGACAGAGTCAGTTGTGTTGTGTTCAGTGTATGTAATGTGACGGGGCTGTGGACAGGAGACGTGTGGTGGTTGTTGTGTAGATACAGTGCAGAGGAGATACACTTCAACCTGATGGCGATTGTGTCTGACCGACTGCAGCAGTATCAGAAGAGCGTTGAAGAGATACATAAACAGATTGAAGTAAGATCAGTCTGCTCGTTCACATAGCACTCCTCACTTCATCCCTGAGCGTCAGAGTGCCCAGATGTCAAAAATTACAAATGACAACTTAACCTGGTCTGGCACAGGATGCTTTATAGCTGTACCCATATGGTGACAGTGGGCGTCAAACTGTTAATGACAACATGCTGTAGCAGTGTCGTTGGAGCAGATTTCTTCAGCAGTCGAGTTATTGGCTGTGACGTCACCGTCTCAAAACACCAGTTCATTGGAATGTTTTGTTGATTGCTGTTCCTTACTGATGATAACTGTTGTCTAAGATCTAGGCCCATGCTGGCGCGGGAGCAGAATAAGCCCACCTCGTTTCCTAGCCGAGTGTCGTAAGAAGCGACTGAACCAGGGTAGTTTTGTTTCACTGTATTTTGTATTGTTAGCTTTTTCTGAGGTGTATTTAGTTTGTGTATAATGTATATTCTGTATTTTGTCTTCCGTCCTGTATTTTCCACTGTGAACTAACATGAATGGCACTGTATAGTGTATAGCGTAATTGTGCTGATGTGCCATTAAGAAACTACTCATGCACCCACTGTTGAAATTCTAAACTTGTTCGATGCAGTTAACTATTTCCAGGTAATTGGTTTCCATACTTATTGCGGTGATGACGAACTAAATTTTGATGTGTTTTCATGTTGTCCATAATGTGTTGGCAGAAACAGAAACAATGTGCTGAAAGAACATTATGATTTCAGTCCATATAATGTATAGTCATCGGTGAATCTTTGTGCATTGTAGTCGGCGGGTATGGAGACTGATGACTTACAGGCTCAGCTCAGTCATCTACAACAACTCATCACAGACGAGGAACAGAAACAACATCGACAAAAGGTACAGTTACATTACCAGTCCACAGTTGACAGCGTTCTGTTTCATTGACTCCACACCGTTTCAGGCACTAGTGTTGTGATGTAACCGTGTGCTATTTTTCATTTAAATGCTTCTGTTCATCAAAAAAAGATAAATGCTAAAATATCTAACCTATGGTGTGTTGTTATGCGTTTTGTAATGTGTTTTATTCAACAGTGTAAATTGTTATCGGCACAACCAGTTTTGTGATCACTGCTGTTGCTGTTTCAGCTTGAAAACATTCGTAGACGACACAATTACCTGCCGCTCATCATGGAACTACTCAAGATACTCGCTGAAGACGGGAAACTTGTAGGCCTCGTTGAAAAGGTGTTGTAAGTTATTAAGTGTCTACAATTACGATTTTGTAGCTATGTGTGATTTTGTGCAAGTTTTTTGAATACTGTGAACTGCAGAAGTTGTTAAATGTCAACTGGTGCAGAAAAGTTTAAGAATAATTCACTGTTACACACCATAGCAACAAATAGTACTGCAAATTGCACTAACCTATTAACATTATATTATAACATCTTTCTGATACAAGCTGTTAGTTGTGCTTGCATAAATGTACTGTAAACTATTGTTGATGCATTTACAGGCGAAAGAAAAATCAGAAGAACGAAAGAAAAAAGAAAAAGAGAAGAAAGAAGCAAAACTGGCAGCTTGAACTTTGATCTGTAGACTAAAATAGCATCGTCAGAATTGTGTCACACTAGAGGCTGAACTGATATCATGTTGTGGCAGAATACAATGCTGCTTGACACAACCTCGAATCGCTTGCCTGGTGCAAAACACGCAGTCTTCTCAACCAATCACTTGGCTGACATTGCCATTGACATTGGCCTTTGTTGGGGATATGCCGTCTGTCGAGGGCCTTAATATCATAACTGTTGTTACTAACACCAGAAAGAACATCAGATGTACAAAAGCACTTTGCATAATTGTCTGCATAATTGTCTACCAACCATACCAACCACAAAAGTTACAAAATAATCATATTATGTTATGCAAACCTCGAAATCAGTGTCTATCATAAATAAGCGTCATACGGGACTGCCGGTGATGATTGACCCTCGTAAGAGGGCAGCCTAACTTTGAAGGTGGCATGACGCCGAATGAGGAAGAATATAAAAAATCTGTCCGGATAAAATTTAGATATGCATGTAGTCTTGTCATAATTCACCTTTGGGCCTGTCTTTTGATTACATGCATGTTTGCAGAAGAGATAAGACTTTGAATTCTGCCATTTTCGCAACTTTTGGACCTCTGTTGACCTTGGATCGCGTCATATGGCATACTGTTGTGTAGCAGTCATCGACCTCTACCTTCATACCAAATTTCGGTGAAATCAGAAAAACTTTGTGGACGTATGGATGGGACGGACACTGAGGCCGGCTTTATTAGGTCCCAAATCCACTTAAAAACGATGTAGCAGTGTAATAAACGGCTATAGCATTAATAAAACAACCGTTCACAATTTCCACATTTTCTTTAGTTTATTTGTCCCATACCAGACTGATTTAATCAGTCCTCCAGTTAGCAGTCCTTTAGCGGTTTGTGACATGCTAGATTTCTGCACTATCCTGGACACACACGACTGCACCACATTTCGACACTCGGTGTCGTTTGCGAGGCTGCGAAGAACTTGTTCCGTGTCTCGATGCCTGCCATCAGCACTGCGAGCGTTAACCAGCTGAAACATGAGCGACTTCGGCAGCAAGTTCAGATGGTGATACGTCGACGCAGCATTTAGACTCTGCTCCATTGTTCCACTCGACTGATTCCAATGTACATGCTTCTCATTCTTCATTACATACTCATACAACCTTCGGAAACGTGGCAGATTTGGATGCACAATATTGCGAACCTTGTTGCGGTTTTCTCCGATAGTCATTCGGATATCTCCCGTGTACGAGAGACTGGCAACAGTTAGATAGAGGTCTTCTTCACTGAATTGCTCTGGTAACAGAAGCAGTGATGTATGAATAGCACTCTGGAGGTTCGTTGCCAATGCTGCATTCAGAGTAGAATGTTCGTTGTCTTTCTTGAGTATTAATACAGGTTTATGCAACCTACCACTGACATACAACGTCTCCCAGTCCAAGAGGTCATCAATTAGTGACTGTAGTGAAATAACGCCATACTTAATCAACCGACCCTCGCAGGATACGAGTGTATTGTAGTAAATGCGGGCTCCCATACTGTCCTGCAATCTGCTCAGATACTTTGGTCCAAGCCATCGAAGTGACGAATAGTGACGAGAATTCACCGACATGTTTTCTCTATGCCAGCTTACGGGTTCATCCACGATAAATATAAAGTCGATCATATTCTTGGCAGTGGCTGCATTTTCGTCTTGCTGAAATACGCCAGAACCATAAGCGAACACAAAACGTAGTCCCTGCTGAGGAAAATGTGACAGAATCTGTTCCATCATAACTAATACATTTAGTAACTTGATTGAACTGCAGTCATCTGTAACATTCCAAAAGTACATACAACTCAGTTATAGTGTAGTCACTTGAATTCTATTAGCACCACACTAGAAGAAACCTTTTAGCTTTTTAGTGAAAGTATTGGCCCATAATGCTGTAACTTCCAATATGTACCACTGTACAACATTACATGACAAGTCAGTTTAGATGTTGCCAGGAAAATACTATGCTCCAGCTTGGGGCATGGGCATGATGATCAGGATGAAACCAGAGATTGGCACTGTCTTCCCGACAATACCGTCCATACACTACTCCCTGAACAATTCAGGGGCTATGTATCTCTCTCTATAAACTGTATCTGAGGTACTCCACCAGTTGTGGTGAAAGGGCATCGTGACCCTTCCATGAGGAGCCAGAGACATTCATCTCCATTTTAAATAAGCACTACAGCTATGCACGGGCACCTGGAGCCTTTTGGTGTGTACTCAGTACTGCTGGCACGTCCACAGCCACTGGCCAGGAGTCTTCAACTGGTTGAAGTCTGACCATGTATCTCCAAGACAGAAAGAAAGACAGAAATTCGCTTTACATTGGGTGTCCGTCCCAGACCCTCTTGGGGAGCTTACAGGGCTCCCCATACTCTGTAGTGAGATTGGAGCAATGTTACGAAACACCGCACCGCGCGGCGCGCGACACCGCGCAACTGCGAGTAGACGCGAACAGCGACTAACTGGACGTTTCGCCCCTTCTGCCCCTGGACGTATTATTAGGTTTCCTGCTTATTCAGTTAAAACTCACATGATCATTTCCAGGAGTATACTCCTCACCTCAGCTGGCTGCGCCATATTTCAGTGCAGTGCGCGCGGTGCAGTGTTTCGTGACACCCAGATTGGAGGGGCCTACTTCAAAGGAAGGAAGGGGAGGAAAGCGGTTTGGCTGAACTCCCCACCGACACAACCGACCGTAATTAGTAACCCGTACGGGTCAGTGCCCACTGTTTTGTCCTCACAGTTTGCAGTATCTGTGATGATGTCGATTGCAAACTGTTCACTCCTATTACCGGCAACACTCAACAGCTGCTGTATCCGCTCCTCCCCCCTGAACGCGAGCATCGCTACAACGTCAACGCAGTCACAACTTTTAACTACCTGATCATACATCCGCTCTTAGAGACAGAAATTTTATTATGAGAATACTGTACTTTGCCCTTTACTGACAATTCTATGTTTTAGCTCTTCTTCGTTGTGTAATAGCGTTTTGTCTTATTTTGTTAAAACTTAAATGAAATGAATGAAAATTGAGCTCTGAGGACCTTTCAAATAAAGTCAAAAGTGACTGAACATTCACTTTATGTTGATAAATTCACCCGACTGTTCTACCTGCTTATTCAGTTGGTACGGGCTACTAATTATGGTCGGTGGTGACTTCAGTCAGAAATGGGAGGGTGCCCATTCTGAAATAAATTACTGGCTACGCCTATGCACTCCCTGAAACATCCAACAACAAATATTCAAGTTATTCCATAAAGATCGCCGCAGAAGTAATGGCTAAACATTATGGAAAAGCCAGTGAGTACAAAATATTACGTTTATTTCACACCAGTCCAAAACAAACGCTTTTGCCACAACAATGTCAAGGACGCAACGCAGCCACGCCCACAACTTTTACAGGAAGTAAGTAAGTAATAGCGTGTCGGACGCACGTTGACTGTTAGACAGACCGACGTCTTGCGACAGTATTAAAAATTTAAAATAGCATTGCGCGGTAATTACGAAATGACAAAATGCATGTCAAATCATCACGACTTGCAATAAAATCACGTAGCTTTGTCTCCAGGCTTTTCACCAGGGGCTCGGGATTCGGGAAGCATTTTGAAGTTGGGTGAGCCAAACGTCAGGGCGCCTGGGGAAGCGGTGTGAGCCTTGCCCCCCCGCAATGCTGAAACCACATAGGCAAAAAAAATTTTCGCCACCGCAATAATAATATGTCAAGTTTATTAGCTGGTTGCAAGTCAAACTTCTATAAGTCTTTATTCATTTAAAAGTTCATGTACACGTATATTGTACAAGAAAGCCGTGCTGCCGCAAGGAAACCGCGCGATGCCGCAAGTGTTCTTTTCCGTTGAAGTTCGCCAACAACATTCACTACAAGTATAAGAA
>Ga0056114_1000764_pt1 | contig 12539 bp, 6 predicted proteins | sample WorMetHERISLAND1_FD_77005 | JGI IMG/M metagenome (GOLD analysis project Ga0056114, IMG submission 77005) | Marine gutless worms symbiont microbial communities from Max Planck institute for Marine Microbiology, Germany - Olavius loisae HERON... ...
CAACCAATGCATTACATTTGACGTTGAATATCTCGGAAACCGTTAGAGATAGAGGCTTGGTTCCAAAGGACCACCAATATGAAATGGCATGTGGGCTATCGAATGGTTACGTGACCGATGACGTCACGTGACCTTGAAAGGTCAAACTCGCGACCCCAATTCGCTTAAAGCGCAATATCTCCAAAACTACTTGAGCTAGAGACTTCAAATTTGGTACACGGCTTTGTATGGAGAATGACAAGCAGGCGCACAAAAAATTCCCCCGATAGTGGTCACGTGACCCCTACAATTTTTGGCAGTACGGTCGGCTATCCTAGCGACAGCTTGGCTTCTTGTTCTATGCAAGTACCCAAAGTGATCAAGCAACCAATTACACTGATAAACTGTGCTGTTTGGCATTTTTGGTCATGGAATCTGGCATTAGAAATAATAGTTGTAGTCACAGGTTACAGTCCAGGCCTGTGACTACCAACACATGGTCAACAGAACCCAAACTGATAATATTACACACGTACCAAAAATACATACATGCAGTCCGAGTGTGGGTCTCTATAGAGTTCAAATTCCACAAGGGGAGCTTGAATATACCACTCTATGCATCAGACACCACTGTGTGAATTGATAAAAAAAGAGCAATGGGAGTGGTTTGGCATAACCAGATACGCCATCAGAAGACGAGGTTCATGCCATGATTGAAATGTGGATGAGTGAGTCATTTTAGTTGCATTTTTGAACACTGCAGACAACTGCAAGCAAAGGTCTCGGTCTAGGTCAGCCTGAAATGTTAAGCAAAGGGCACCACTCTGCCACACACAAACACACATTCCACTAAGCACTGTCCCCGCGTCGGCAAAGGCAGTAATAGCAACTGTTTTGTTAATATACTGACAAGCAACTGGATGGGGAGGTTTATGCGTTAGACACTTGGCCATGCCATGCCCAGTAAGACCCACTGTTAGTCATAAGTGACATCATTATAGGCATCTCATCAAAACTGTATTATTTACATGCATGTCTGTAAGACAAATCAAAGTACTTTCTACATTCTGGTTCAGCTACTAGGTTGTCAGTTTAATGACTGAAAAAAGAAATCATACAAGAGATGACACAGCAGAACAACCTGTAGCAGCAGGTTCCATCCATGTAGCCGATATCTGAGGCAGAAGCTTTGCTGTCTCTTCATCCCTAGCAACACGTCCAGTCTGCGTATCATTCTTCGGCTCATAGTCCTCTGTGTTGTCATCGACCTCTATCGACATTGCGCTGTTGTTCTCATGCTCAGCAAGACACACAGTTGTATCTGCACTGCCAGCGGCATCAACATTCTGTGGTTCAGACACTGTTGATACCTCAGTGCCCATTGTTTTGCTCTTATCGGACAAATTGACTGTGCATACAGTTTCTTTTGCTGATGACGAGTTAGCTGTTGCAGTGGTACTGCTAAACCGGACATCACCCATTGCTTTATCTGTGGCTACTGCCTTGACATCCGTGGTCGTAACATCATTCACTGACTGCATGGCATCAGATGCAGAATTACCGGTTGTAAATTCCGTTTTGCCAGTAGTCAACGGAGTCTCAGTGGCTTCTGCTGTCTGCTTACTGCTCGGTGGGTTTTCCAGCATGAATTCCGACCGCGTCTGAGGACCAACATTGAGAACTGGAACAGCCTGGCACTGGCTGGACTCTGGGTCACCAATACTCAAAAATGCATCAAGTGAGTTCTGCTTTTCAGTGCTGCTGTATTCCACGTTGCTACTTGGCATGCAGACCGGCCGCTGTGGTGCAACGTACTCTGGCGATGCCATCATCACCAGAGCAGAAGACAACTGCGCTGGTTCGCACTGAACCGTCGTTGTCATGGTCTGAGCTACGTTTAGTTTTATTTCAATCTTACTCTTATCATCTGCAGCATTCTGCTCACTGGCTGCTTGTTTGGCAGCACGAGCTGTTTTCAGAAACGGCAATTTTCCGATGAACGGCAGAGACTTTTTGGTTCTGTTAGTTTCGGCATGCTCAGCATCATGCTTCTGGCTCTCAGCTGCAGCTGTTGCACCCTCATCATCTCCATTGGCAGCATCGGCTGTGTCCGATTTCTTCCTGCTGCCACCGTCTGTTCCACTGTCATCATCTTCTAGTTGACGGCTACTCGCAATCTCAGTCAACACCCCTGGACTGCTTTTTGGAACTACACGAGACTTCTTAAAAGTTGGATAGAGTGGTTCGGCATCGACGTCAGCTGGCTCTGGTTTCTGCAGTCTTGCCAATTCCCGCACTTTTATTTTAGCCTGTTCCAAAGCAGCCGCCAACGACACACCTTTGCTGCTACTGACGTATGATGGTGACATCTGAGGCTTCATGGAGGCAGGCAGTGGCTTTCCAGTAACAGCAGACGAGGAGGACTTTTCAAGTTCCAATCGTCGTTCATAGTATGGGTTGTCATCCAGATATTTCTACACAAATAACACTGAAACCGATGTCCGTCTGGCTGAAATATACAACAATACCATGTACTAAAATCTAGTCAGAACACGTTGAAAAAAAAACTTTGGCTAAGAATTCAACATTATAGCATGCATGCCATGAACTAGACAGAACTTGAGCTCTACCTGATTGCAGGCAGTTGCCATGCAGTATCATTAATGCACTGCAGCCTAGCACATAAGGCTATTGGGACAGGAAAGCAAAATGAAACTGTTAAAATTTACTTAATAAACTTAACCGTTGAAAATATTTGGTAATACCATGATGTACGTTGATCTTTTTTGCCACAGGTCTTTCAAATCATCAATCATTTTGTCTTTCAGTATTTTATTCAGTTTTGCTTATTTCTCTCTAAGCTTGGTTTCATCTTCATACATGCCTCGAGCATGGCTCGTCAGAAACAACGGAAACAACAGATCACTGGAATCAAGTGAGCAAATTGATCTTTCTCAACCCAACTCTTACAGATCAAAAGCATGTAAAAACTGTCAAATTGTTTCTATTCATCTCATATAAGCGAGTCAAAACTAGGTATTCATAAGTATTTATGACAAGATGATGTAAAATTTCATTTTAAATTTCAAAGGAATTGTGATCAGCAAAATACACCACAAGAAGTCTACTTATTGGCACACAATGTACTTACTATGTGAACATACACATATGCACACAGGTCTGGGTGGCCTGGCTTAGTGGTAGCACGTTGGTCTTGATCAACGGAGTTACTCTACGTTGGGCCCGGTTAATACTTGGATGGGTGACCGTCTACGGGTAAACCATCTTGGTATAACCAGCCACCTAGGTCAACTCAGCCTTTCATCCTTCCGGGGTCGATAAATGAGTACCGGCAATACGCTGGGGTAAAGGTGTTAGTGGCAGGTAACACTGTGTGATCCCATATGACAAGTGGTCTCACGAGTGGATTAGAGGTTTGTTAACGTATATGCGCTATACAAATCGACGTATACTTTACTATACTTTACTGCACAACATTTTTGCTGCACAAGTATCTGCCTTTTAATTGTGCTCCGGCATAACGTAAATCATCAGCAGAAACTTGACACAATACTCACAGCATATTTGCTGTTGTGTTCATCAGTCTTGCAGTGTGTCTCGGCACATGTACAGCTGCCCAGGAACACATCGCAGAGACTGCAGTAAAACGCTTGTGTCGACATCAAAAACTCCACACCTAGCACACACCAACGAACATGCACACAGCTAATGGACTCCAAACAGATGGTATTATTAGTGTAGCACGATATAAATCAACACAAAAGAGCTCGGAAACTCAGCAATTCTCACAACAAGCCTTTCAAACACACTAATTCAAAACTGTTATCACGATGTTTACATAATCAAACGAACAGCAGTGCTTAGACCTTGAAATTTAACTAGCTGAAATTTACTAAACTTGATCATGATCATCAATAATTATAAACAGCAGCAAACCTCGAATGCGAGCCGAAGTAATCTTGCCTTTAGGCACTGCAGGCTTGGGAGGAGACTTCGATGCCAGCTTCAACCATGGCTTGTCAAATGGATCCACATTCTATTTGCACATGACCAGCAATAACATTGTAACTACAATGCTTTCAAGTCTGCATGCAAAAAGACACAGTCCTAATGGCTGCCACGATATGTGCCTCTTCTGAGATTCTGAGACTGTCTTCATCCATGAAGATCTATTTCCATACTATTTTTGTATTCATAATACAATGTAGTAAAGTAAAATCGTAAAACACCCCTAATGCGCTAATGCTCCATAAGTCCAATGAACAGAATTTTCAAATCTCGCCAAAACGTTTGGAGTCAAAAGCGAGATCCCAGTGACTAAGCAAATGGAATTCAATAAAATAAGCCTTACCACTTCGACAATCATGTGACTGTGACAGAAACATCAGGACACTGATTTTAAACCAAAGTTTTAATTCAAGTTCAATTCTGTTTGAATAATTTTAATTTCAGTTCAGTTTCTGCTGAACCAATAGTTAAAATTCAGTTCTCACAATAATATTTGTTACAGTTTCAGTTATATTACCACAAGAATGTTAGTTCTACTTGATCACAGATGGTTTTACTTCAACTTCATAACAGCTCTAAAACAGTTTTGCAAATGACCGTTTAACATCAGTTAGTAATTATGCCTCTAGTTGCGTATTGTTAAAGCACTAAAACTACAACTATTTAACAATTCATCTAAACTTTATTTAATCAGATTGTCCAACTGTACTATATGTGACTACAATTAATTGCTATGGCATACTTCAGTTAACTGTTTAATAATTCAGTTCTACATACATAATTTCAGTTTTACTTCACTTTCAGTTATGAAAATAATTTCTGTTACAGTTAACCAATATATCACTGCTACAGACGACTGCATAATAATAATTGTTGAATCAGAATATCATAGGTTGCAACACTTTTGCTAAGTTTCCTAGGATAACTTTCAGTGTTACTGTTACATTTACACATCTGTTATTTAACGTAGCCTAAGTAAAAATTTCAACACTACTGTGGCGCAATGGTAAGAAAAATGAATGCTAAACCAGACTACAAAACAATGTCTGGATAGGACTGTGGAAAAAATGTCTCGAGTCTGTTGCAAAACACAAGAGATGGTGTCGATGTGATGTCGATGGGCAGTGTTCCATACTTGTTCCTCAGCAACTCAAACCCTCTGTAAAAAACGTATTTTACCTGCTGATGAGCCGACGAAATCAGATGCTGACAGTGCTCAAAGATGTTCACGGAGAAACAATTACAACAACGACAGAAGTGGTTTCCACTGTCAAAGTACTCATAGTGCACATCGATACGTCTAACTCTTGGCTGTCGGTCTGCAGAACCATCAGTGTTACGAGTAGTGGACTTGCTTCTGTAGTTTCTGTTATACACATACAAAATGTTATCCGCTACACACATTCACCGGTTCTTTTTTAACTATATGTATACGCAAAATATGATTCTCAACATATGTCACACTCACAAAGAGCAACACAGACACAATATTTCATATTAATCATTCAAAATACCTAGTGCTTTGCTATATACATGTAAAACATACATGTAATGGTGCACTCATCCATTAAAAAGCTGCACTATTGGCTATGTGATGGAGTGCCACACTTGTCAACACCAACTCAGTGTGCCATCCCTCCACCGTCGGTTAGTGTGTACCAGCAAAAGCTGAGGAGTAAACGTGCATACCACGCACTACACTAGCCCCATATACATGGTCTTGCACCTTCGGCTAGTGTCCAGCTGAAGGCCGATGAAACAGATATCAGCACTGCCCGATCAGCCTATTAGGGTCAGGAAGGATTTTACTATTACTCATCCCTTAAAACAAATGTGCTGATCATGTGAAGAATTCTGGCAACAGCTGTGTTGACTGGCTGAAGCAATCAGCTATCTATCATCTGCCTGTTGTAATAGAAATCATCAACATGTATAACTTTTGTGATGTCAAATGGCTAACATTTGCATATGTTGCTGCAAGGTCTGCAAGCAATGACTTTCATATAGTGTACTGTATTCACCAGGTAACAATTCAACAAGTACTGTAATGAAAACATACCTGTTATCTCGACCTACGGGCGACACACTTCTTGAAGATCGTGCTCGTGAACGGCTGTCAGTTTCAACCTCATCTTTGCCTTGCGACTGTAACAGTTATACTGCATGCTAACAACGACTAAGAAATGCGGAGAATGTTCCTTTGAGATCACTGATTAACAGGAATCACCACTTATTCTTTATGACAGCTCCTTAAAAGCTGCATAGTCAATAAAAACCATGGGTATGCAAAAGTAATACCGAATTAGATCTCATTCTTTCCATATATGGGTCACGTAATACAATTCATATGTAATGTAAACTTTACCTTTAAAACTGTTTATAAATATTACCATACGACCAAGCAACATACACCAATACATAAGAAAAGCATCACATACTGAGCAAAAAGTATAATACAATGTCTTGTTACTGCATCTGGATGAATCAATTATTTCATAGTCTTCCATAACTGAAATTTTGAAAAATACTGGCATCAATTAGCCTGGATGTGCAGTGGTGCTCATACAGCCAATAAACTGATATTAACATTAAAAAATTACACAGTACCTGATCAGACGTCTTAGGACTTTTCGAACTGTCTACAGCTTCTTGGCTTGCTTTCCTCAGCTTATCTATCTGGTCGCATATCTCCTCTTGCAACTTACTGTTTTCCATCAGAAATGGGTCCTTATGGGCATCTTTTTCTCGCTTTTTACGCCTCATCAGTATATTCTGCTGGCGTTTCAGGTTTTCCAGTTCTCTCAGCAGAGCATCGATCCTTTTTTGTTTGTCTCTGCTAGAAGAATTACTGCCCAGCTTTGTGGTTTTACTGCTGGTGTTTGGTAAGTCATCCCTCTCGTCAGGATCGCTCCTTTTTCTTTTCTTGTGACTACTGTCAACACTGCCCCTTTCCACGGACCTTGACGATCTGTCACTTCGCTGCTGTAGCTTTGGTGTTTTTTCGCGGCTTGAAGAATCTGCATGACTGTTCTTTGCACTCTTCCGAACACTCGATGAGTCTGACTTGCCCACGCCCGGCTCACTTTTGGCTGGAATCTCAGATACAATAATTGTCTTGCGAATTGTTTTGAGTTCTTCCAGTGGCACAAAGGATTTTGACAGTTTCAAGTTATCACTGAAAAGTTCTGATGCATCAGCATCCACGTGTTCACTGTGCAGTGGAGCCGCGGGTGCTACACTGCACCCTGCTGAATCAGACACCGGCACAACGGTAACTGTTCGCTGTGGTTGCCTTGGCTGCTGCAACTTGCGAATAAACTCCTCGGTACTCAATTTCCAGTCCATATCATCAGCAGCATCACTGGTAGTTGTCTGCTGTTGCACGATCTCCTTTACAAATGCTGCTGTGTTTGCAGTATTCCCTGCGACAAGTCCTGGGTTCGGCTTAGTGTCAGTATTTGCATTCACATTTGCAGTAGCTGTGAAGTCATCATCACTATCTGAGAAATCTTCGTACAGTGCACCGGACTTCTTGCCTGCATTTGCGTCAGATGCTTTAAACTTCAGTTTGAAATCACCAGCAGGAGATTCCTTAAACATATCTTCAAACGGTTTATCGTCAAAGTTCTGCTGCAATGTAGGACGAGACAACTTATTAGCAGAGTTATCACTGACAATGTGAAGGGGCAGAGATTCTTTACTGTCTAGTGTCCGATACTGTGTCGTCTGTTCAGCACGATACCTATTTGCCTTTTCCTCATAGAATGACGGGACTCTACTTGAATATGACGTCTCTGTCGAGCTGCTGGGACTCGCTGAAGAAGACACAGTTTCCTTGCGTGCTTTATCCTGCATCATATTTGACAACTCAAAATTGAAACCTATTGATTTGAGAATGTTCGCAATAGTGGGATCACAAGAGTCAGTTTTTGTTGATTCCTGTGTAACTTTTGGTGGCATGGCCTGTGCACTTTGCTGCGAATACATACTCATATTGTCTGCAATCGGTGGAACATTGGTGACTGTATCATTCACAGATTCTCGGGAACGGTCTGGCACTAGCGATTCATAGGTACTGCCATATTTCTGTTCAGAATCGAGCCATGAAGATTTAACATCATGACTTGGCAAAGATGATGCACTTTCTTTTGTGGGTTCCTTTTCAACTGGCAAGTTAAATGCATACTTTACCAGTGAGGTGTTCAGTGACGTGTTATGTCGAATTTTACTAATAGCAGCTGATTCGGCACCACTGGCAGCGGCATTTGTTTCTGGAACAGAAAAACCAGACGATGGTTGCACTGAAGGACCTTCAGACTGAGTGGGCATTTGCTTGAGACCACCCAGCCTCGAGATCATCTCGCGTGTACGCTGAGCCATCTCCATTGCTTTCTCGACAGCACCCACCTTTGACAACTGATCAACTTCGACTTCTGGTGGCGTAACCTTAGTTGATGGCTTATCCAATGAATGATGTCTTTCAGTGCTGTAACGTCTCTGTTCACTAAACTGATCTGTGGACCATGGGTCTGTTTTGCCATGGTTACTATCCAAAGATGGTACCGCTTTAGATCCTTGGTGGCCGTAGTCAATGGTTCTGGTCCCACGACTATAGTAAGAGCTGCTGTTGTCGTTGTATGGAGCCTTGTTGTCAGCAAACTCCCTTGAGTGTGTTCTGGGAGCAAACTGCTGTACAAACAACAGCACATGACATCACTACTCAATACAATCAACATCACATTATCAAACTGTAAGTTGATGCCATGCAGCCAATCATGGGGTGGACATAATCAGAATGGATACTAAGCCAATAGTTAGTTACAAAATAAAGTAAAATCAACATGCTGCAAAAAATGTTACACAAGATTTATACAAGCCAGATGAACCTTACAGATCCTTCGCAATTAAGTTCTAAAAAGACAATACATAGAGTGTGAGTAAAAAAAAAACCCTTGCGGTTTTCTGACATTTTTTCCCAAACGGTTGGGAATTTTTAATCACTTTTTTATTATATGATCCTTGCTATACTAGATTACAAATTTTTATCAATTATTTCTAACTTTGATAAAGTTATGCCATACTAAGTGCGACCACCCAGCAAATTTTTACATTTCACTAGAACTTTAACTTCTAAGTTTGCTTACTTAGCAAATGACGTCATTGTTGATGTCATGTCATATCTAACATGTTTATTGACATTATAAAAGTGTTTATTTTATAGTGACTTGCCACAGACAACGATCAACAAAGCTCTATCAACTTACGCAAACATCTGAACGCATGCATTTTTGCCGATGGTGGACATTTTGAGCATATCATGTGAACTGGGAAGTTGCGCTTAATATGGCGTAACTTCGTCAAAGTCGGGGATAATTGAATAAAAATTTGTAATCTAGCGGAGATAGGAACATATAATAGGTGTGTAAAAAATTGAATAAAAATTCTCAACCGTTTGGAAAAAAATGAAAAAATGTCCAGTCCCCTCAGGAGGGATTTTTTTTGACTCACACTGTGCAATTAAATCAAGAACTCACATCACTACTCAGTGTTGTATGGTTTCCACTCTCAAAACTTGGTTTGGCTTCAGTAAGTATTTTGAAAAATAGTTTTTTTTGGTTTTGGATTGTTTTTGAGAAATGAACAAAACAGTAGTTTTTTTGAGTGGTTTTGTCAAAAAAACTAATGTTGTTTGTTTTAGTTTCTGGCTACGTGTGCTAGATTAAGCTGAATACTCAGCTTTCAAGTCCATGTTATACTCTTCTATCATATCGTATCGTAATTTTTATTTAAATACACCTACAAGCTATTAACTTAATACCGCCAAAAACAATAAATGACACCAAACAAACTGAGGGTATTTGCATAAACAGTAATATATCTTTATAAACTGTGACTACTGCCAATTTTGGCTTTATTTATTGTCTTCCTTCTGTTATAATTCCACATATTAACAAAACTATATATGCATAAGAAATCAAGCTTCATTAGTGAGGCTGTCATAAAACTGCCACAAAACCTTCAATTTCAGTTTAGCACAGTTTTCCTAAGAAACTGCAGTTTCCATTTTTGGTCTAGAGTCAATCCAACACTATTTACTACCCTCTCATAACTGTTAACATTTAGAACGTTACACTTTAATAGAATTGCAGGCTTGTTCTACTTCTTCTAATAAAATGGTCAGCTTGTTTATGCAGTGCACAAACCACAATGATAACAATAATGACAGTAATAATAATAATTAATAACGCCAACAACAAGAATGCTGAAATTTCACTTGCAAAGGCCATAAATGCACCACACAATATTTGGTGTAAACTGTAAAGCCAGTTGATTGGAGACGAGAAGCCTCAAATACTAACTTAGGTTACAGCACTGCAGCTGTTGCACCTAATCTACATGTCTGAAAAACAATTCAGCATGTGCATCACTGCAATCATGGGTGGTGCTGAGGAGTGAGGTGTGGGTCCCCTCCCCACCAGTGGAAGAAAAGTCTGGGGAGGGGCTAGAATTTTTTTAAAATTTAAACTGCAAATATATATATCATACACCAGTGAAAGTATATTACAGTACACATTTATTTATAGTACACAAACTGTCTACCATAGATTATGGACATCACAAAAACAAGCAGACTGCAATATGTATGCCTCCATTCTTACAAGTTAAATGTAGTTGACATAAGCTGGCATCGAAGTGGCTTTGCTGGAGGACTTTGGGTTTACGTATCTTTTGGGGAAGTAAGGTGGGGGAGGAGGGTTAAACGGTGTCCTGCACTTGTCTGCATTTTCAGGCATACTGCCTTTCCCCAGACCCCATGCCATTGCAAAATTAAATACTAAACCAAACTAAGATTCAATGTAAAAATTACAAGTTAAATCTAGATTTTAAAAAATTCAGTAGCACTGCACAACCATAAATGGTATCTTCAGTGTGGGGCGAACTGACATATTACATGCCATGCAATGTGGCCAACCAACTTGCAGTATCAAAGCGAGGCTGCAGCCTACAGGTTATGGCAGTGTATATCACAGTTGCGCATATTTCAAACATTTACAGAAGCGAAAGTAGTGTTTTAGAACTTACAGCTGTGGGGGTGTCTTCCCGTTTCGCCGAAACCCGATTCGCCGAAATTAGGGTTAGGGGTTGGTGTCTTCCAGATTCGCCAAAACCCGATTTGCCGAAACCCGTTTCGCCGAAATTAGGGTTTAGGGTTAGGGTTTAGGGTTAGGGTTTAGGGATAGGGTTAGGGTTGGCGTTTCGGCGAATCGGGTTTCGGCGAAACCGGTTTCGGCGAATCGGGTTTCGGCGAATCGGGGCTGAACCGGCTGTGGGTCTGTATATGCTTAGGAGATAAGGTTAGGGTCAGAACTTAGATGATTGGGAAGCAGAATTATCAGAAACCGGGAGTAGAAGCAGAGTTGAATTTTGAGTTCTTCGAGTTACCATTATATCTTTTAAATAAAGATATGGGTACAGAAGCACTTCGCTTACCCCCATAACATCCGCCAGGTTATGTTATGTTATGTTAACAGATAATTTAGGCTTATTCAGCCATCTTCTGGATCAGGATATGGAAAATAGTCGCCAGTCTCCACAAGGATATCACAGCGATGAGGTGTGCACGCCTACGGGCGTCTGGCAGAGTTCAGCTGGCTTCTGACAGCACATACCGAAGCGGCTGAGGTAATGTTATCCGGAACAGTTATCGGGGAGCAGAGCATCTTAGCACTGTAGATGGTTAACAAGATGGCACACACTGAAGGCAGTGTAGATAACAGCCACCCTGTGTAACTAGCCATTATTTTTGACATTTATTTGCCACAATTACACGCAGCAATGTCACCGTCAAATTTTGAGGTACGTACCTCTCGATCGGGTGACCGTGCCCTGTGGAACTTATCACGTTCTTCAAAACCGCCGCGTTCGTTTACTGGATAATTATCATGTGAACTCTCAGAAGGGCGGCCTGCATACGACTCAGGCCCTGGAAACCTAAAACTGCCTCTGCCGCCTGGTGGACCACCCCTTCCGCCCCGCGGCGGACGACTGAAAGGTCTTGGTCTAAAAGATCGTCCTCGAAAAGACATTTTTGTTTACGTTGTCATAATTAACAAACGCCTACAACAATAACGCGGACTAAATTATGTTTACTTTTATCTACAATTTTACACACAATCTATTACGTCAACATGAAAGACATAGCACATTTAGAGATGTGCGGAATGCGGAATACGTAAAAGTGACGATAATTTTATTAGCAAAACACACATTTTAAAGAAACTATAGAGTGGAATCGGACAATGTCATTTAGAAAAGTAGGCTATATGAAGCGAAAGCTACGGTGGCCCGTAGGGGCCACTGTGCACAAAAGTTTTAATTATCTCTGGGCCAGAGATACTTTCTCTGGCCCAGACTTAGTATCCAATACACTTACAGCGCAATAATGTCGAAAACAGCTGCAAATGGTATTTAGCAAGTCGCTAATGACTAGACAGTCTGCTGTGAGGCAGTACGGTCGGCTATCCTAGTGA
>Ga0056114_1000765_pt1 | contig 12539 bp, 8 predicted proteins | sample WorMetHERISLAND1_FD_77005 | JGI IMG/M metagenome (GOLD analysis project Ga0056114, IMG submission 77005) | Marine gutless worms symbiont microbial communities from Max Planck institute for Marine Microbiology, Germany - Olavius loisae HERON... ...
AAGCACGGCTAGTCTTATACTTGTAAGGAATGTTGTTGACGTACTTCAACCGAAAAGAATACTTGCGGCATCGCGCGGTTTCCTTGCGGCAGCACGGCTTTCTTGTTGTATAGTCTACTGGCTTGTGGAAGTAAAGTCGACGAAAGTAAGTAAGTAAGTAAGTAAGTCAGAGTTTTATATTTGGTGCCGCTCTCACTGTGTCAGACACAGCAGCGCCGGTCAGTGAAGCGTTTGTCGTGTCAACTTGTCAAGTTCAGAGGTGCAAGTAGTTTGTTCCACGTCGAAGGCCGAACACAGCGAAGGTTCGCTGACCGAGAGAAGTCTAAGTTCGTGGGACCATCAGATAGCCGGGCGAAGCAGAGTGCAGGCGTTGCTGTCAAAGCAACCGGAACACAGAGTTCCTGAGAGTACTGTTTGCAATACGTAATTCTCTAATGTCATGTTATATCGTAATCCATTACCGATAATCAGTCATTGTTAACTGTTAAGTGGAGTAAATTATATAGAGTGTAGGTGTGTAATGTCTTCAGGCTGGAAGACTGGAGGACATTGATGGAGCGACTGTGCAGCGACGCCTGTCATATGAGGACAGCGGACACCTGTTGTTGTCACGCGACCGTCGATCTACCTCGCAGCAGCGCCGCAGAGGTGCGTTACGCTATCTTCAGCTGTCATCAGTCACCACGCTAAGTAATACAAACAGCTACTGCAGCCCCGAGTAGATCTATACTGTATAAAACATCGTAAAACATTAAAAACAAGAAAGCCCAGCTGTCGCTGACAAACCCGCGCGACGCGAAAGCATGCCAAAATTGCTCCAATTCGACGTGCTTATTGTCGCTGACAATACTGGCCTATCTTCATTCGTTTAGCTGTTGTTGCGTCCGAAATCTGCGAAATCCGGAGCAATTCTCTTAAGATTCAAACTTATAAGAGTTCAAAGTCATCCAAAGTCATCGATCTTGGTGCCAATCGAAAGCGCGTATGCAACTTCCTATTAGTCATATATAGTAACTTTGGACGTATCTCCTACAGTTTTCGAGATATTGACACAGCCACAATAGCTTGTTTTCCCTACCCCACCGTTGTTTGACGCCACCTAGCGGAAGAACGCCTTGCACTATCAACATAATCTATACATTGCTGAAAGTACATTTAGTAAGCTACAATTTTGTCGCAGACATTACGGGTCTATCTTTATTCATTTAGCCATTGTTGTCTTCCAACATCGCGAAATCACGCGAAATTCCGATAAAATTTGACCTTCTAGCAGTTCACGGTCATCCAAGGTCATCGATCGATCTTGGTGTCAATCAAAAGCTCATATCTGACTTCCTCTTAGTCATTAATCGTAACGTTGGCCCTATCTGCTACCGTTTTCGAGATATCGATGCTTAAAGCTAGCAAGTGGCTAAATTTTCCCACCCACCCTTGTTTGAGGTCCCGCTCGGGGAGAATCCCTTAGAATGTCGGGATGAAATTTGGCATCAGAAAACTAGAATCGTGGGGCTACCAGATGCTGAAAAAAATTAATCATCTTCGTTTTGACACAATACCGGCTCGCAAAGACCCGCGCTAGCATAGCGTCGCGCGGGTAAAAAGCCTACGGTAATACACTTACGCCGTTAAATCCACCTCGCCCTTGTAAACCTGACAATGACAATGGCAATGACGTTTATTTCACACTTGTGACCTTCTACGACGACAGTAATAACAACGTCGACCGAGCTAGCTTATTGCTAGTGTTAAGTTCGACTAATTACGATGAGGCACAAAAGTTTAACGTGCGCTAGCAAGCTAACGCAGGTAAACATAATTACAGTAAAAATTAAAATAACAAAACTAAAACAAAATCCGGCCGCTGAACAGTAAGTTCGGTCCGAATCCCGTTCCATGAAAACCAGTAGTCTGCGTGGGAAATGTAATCTACTTAACATGAGTTTTAAACTTTAACTGAATTACTGACAGAGTGATGGACACTGAACAAGTGATGAATTGATGTGTGGAAGATGAGCTGACTCGGAAGGAGAGTGATAAGGGTGAGGCTGACGGAATAAAACATAAAGCCTCTCCTACAGACTGACAGGGTGTCGTCAGTCGAAAAGAGCGGCCTGTAAGTTGTAATAAGGAAGATTTGGGATCGTGCTATACGTATGGACTAAACAGAGATTTAGTTATGACGATAGTTACATTGTCGATGATGGTAAAAACCTTTTAGTGAGTGAAATGAGCTGAGCTTTTATTTCATGCGTTCGTTAAGAGACTCAATGATAGCAGTGATATGAGAGAATTTATTTATGAGCTTTAACAACGGTACTTGCAAGCGACTCACTAAAGCGAGTTTTGGAGACGGTTTATTTGAGACTTAGGAAATGGTAATGCAGAGTGTTGCAGTAGTCGAGTTTGGAATTAAGAATGGCCCATGGAGGGACGATGGTGATGGTTGTTTTGAAATCAAGGTAATGGCGGATGCAACGTTCACGGATATGAGACTTGCAGGATTTTGAAAGCGATCTGATCAGAGAAGGTAAGATGTTCGTCGGAAAAGTTGTGAAAAGAATGGGTAGTGTTTAGTAAGACTAAGGAGCTGTGTATTTTAGAAAGTAGTCTGCAGTAGGCCTAAGAAGCAATAATACAAACACTTATAACATGTAATGATGGTTTTGTTATGTATTTCGTTTTTTGTAGCATCCAGAAATAGACAGCAAACACGGCGACGTTGTGATTCCGACAGAAAAGCGCAGGTTTGATCTGCGCACACGTTTACGTATCTTATTATATGATGTTTAATGACAGCATGCCATACTGATTTTATAGGCCTCAAATATTTAACACATCAGCTATACAAATTCCATTCGTCGGAGAATGCGACATTTAGTCTACGTTCGACCATCAATGTTCGATTGCAATTTAAGGTTGTGTGAACAATTGAAAGAAGTGAGAAAAACAATTTTCAACCGCAGTTAAATGTAGAAGTGATTGTTCTACATCTTGCTACTGGTCATAACTTTTACGGTTTAGAACGTCACTGTACAAGGACATGAGAATGTTTCTCGACAGGGCTGTGCGACGGTGCGGGTATAGTGTGTAGTAAAAGAAAAGATTTTAACTGAGCCGGAAGGTGTAGAGACTCTACTACTGTTTCAAGCCGGAGTCTTGCACTCCGACGTATCACAATTCGACACAGGTGTTGTAGACTGCACGACTCCGACACCAGCTCGTCCAGCCATGACGCATCCTGATTGGCTGTCGTCGGTGACGTCATCGGTGACGTCATCAGTGACGTGGAGCCGGCGCCGACTAGCAGACAAGCCGTGCTCTGACAGCCGCAGTCGACTGCGACGTCGAGCGCCGTCACGGGTTCCTCGTAGCAGTAGACGTTCTCGGTCCCGTAGGCAAACAGCACCGGACCACAACACTTCTCGTCGACAGAGCAGTCGGTCATCAGCAGACGTCGCACGATCGGCCACTGACGGTGCTTACGACGACTGGCGACGTCGAAGACACTCTGCCAGAGCGGAGTGACTCCGATGTGATTGTGGAGACGGGCGTCGGCCCCGGCTTCTAGCAGCCAGTCGACGACATCAGCACTGGATGACAGGACGGCGTGCATCAGTGCTGTGTTGCCAGCGTCGTCAACCTCGTCCAGTCGAGCACCCGCGTCCAGCAGTATATCAAGCATCGAGCATCGAACGTGTGAACGACAAGGGAAGTCACTAGGTGGCCGCCTGGCTATCAGCATCATAGCCGTCCTTGACGAGTCGTCTGTTGAATTCACCTCGTCAAACAACCTGGCTTCCTCACGCAGCAGACTGCAGACTTTGCGACAGTCGAGCTTCACCACTGCGTGACGAAAATCTTCTTTCACTGCTTCGCTGCCAACGTAAATCAACACACGCACATCGGGTTATAACGTTTGTTGAATGAATTAGCTGCCATGAATGAGTTGAAAAACTGATGCAAACGATCAACAAAATTCTTCATATTCTCAATGTTTTAGTTATTATTTCTTTCACAGGACAACAAAGCAGAAAATGTTTTTTAAAAACTCAAGTATGCATGGAAACAATACGGACGCTGCAGACAAGTTTGTATGATAGTAGCTTGTGTCATTTACACAATTCCAAAAGTCCTTGAAAGCAGACTAGATCGTGATGCCAGAAAAAAGCGAAGTTGATCGAACGACACGTCGAGTGGCACGGTAGGCCTAAACCACGCTCAAGTCCAATTGCTCATAACAAAACTGACATCAAACCTGAGAGCCATGAAGTTTGACCGTCCATTCTGCGTCTGAGTAAACGCAATGCCATTAATTCAGCGTTTATGGAGTTGTCCTTAACAACAGCGAGCGATGCCAGATGAACTCGGTAGTAGCCTGAATTGCACTCGTCTCAGCTGATAAGATGAGGTAAGCAGCCCACGACTGCTGCTGCAGCTGATTCGTTCCTGGCCAGTTGCTCGCTGCCGGGTTAACTGCGCATGAGATATTTTTGGACTCCACTCCGTGAAGATATCATGATAGAAGGATGTGGACTCATATGCGACCGACTGATCTGCGTTGTCAACTCGTTTGCAGACCCATTCGTTTCAGCGCACTTTTTTAGGCCTAATTGTGACATTTGTCGTGCAAAGTTTCGATCGTGTGATGGAATCTTCAGCAGTCAAATGTCATCTGTTCCAAAAATAATAGATTGTAACGAAGAACGAAATTGATGTAGAGACATTTTTTTTGTATTTTGCGACAGCATAGTGCGCGCTATCATTGTCCAGCCTGGAGACAGTCGTATTCTTACAAAATTACCGCTATACACTGACACCAGTCGTTCTGTGTACATAAACACTCGGACGACGTTGTTATATTGACAACGGTCTGCACATCTTTGCAACAGAGTAAGATACCATACCGCACGCATCTCGAATTTTTCATTACCACTCAAAACCTACCCCCCAAATCGACTGCACTCACGGATGCTCGATTCGTTTGCGATAGTTGGTTTTCTTGTTTCTAACCCATTCGGTTAGCAGCAGTAGAGTACCAGGCAACGCAAAAATTGGCTATTGTTGTTGTTGTTATTGTTGTACCGGTTATTGTTATTTATTTATTTATTTATTTATTATTTACGGTTTATTGTGCTGACAGCAACCGTGTGCGGCTCGATTCACTGTCGATGTCAGAAAATACAACAATGTTTTGGATGGTTAGTAACGAAATCGCTCGTGCCTATCAATATCTGTTTATGTAGTTTCTCTCATGTTTATCAAACTGAGCTTGTGGTGTTAGGCCGGACGTTATCGTTAACAAGCGAATTCGCCTATTGAGATCGATGTTACCGAATTTCATGGTCTGTCTGTTTGTCTGTTTTTCTGTCTGACACGTTCGTGCATTGTGCACAAACGGCAGAAGATATCGACAAATTTCTTTTGCGTACGACAGCTCGTGTATCTCTCAGCTCGTGTTAAAATTCGGCTTACATCGGTCTACACTTCCCTCACCAAATTTTGCCCCAAAGTGACCCAGTGTCGATTTGAGAGTCAGAGATATTCGATGGAAAAATGCGGTCGAACGGTTAGAGATTGCGTAATGGTCCCAATGGAGAGCCTACAGGAAACCACCATCGCTCTTTCGAATGGTAGCGTCGCCGATTCCTTATGACATTCCTTTGTCAAAAATGGGGATCGCAAAGGATGTTATTATGAGCCGAGCGATGTCGCCTTTTGCCAAATTACTTTGGCCCTTCGTGTATCGACCTGCTGGTCTAATTAACATGTATCGCCCAGTCAATCATATTAGCGTTTAATGCAAAGATAACGTAGGCTAGCTATGACGACGTTAGAACAAAGGTATAAAATTTAAAAAAACACAAAAACTACGTCTGTATAAAACAAACAACTGAGACTACAAAAAGTACATAGACTCGCAAATTAGCACCAGTTTCACTGCTTAAACTGCAATGTAAAAAACCCCCAAAAGAACAAACATCTAAATGGGGTTTTGTGAGCGTAATTTGTGAGATCAGTTTACAACGCAGCGTAAAAACAATAAAATGTGTATAAAATAGCAAAAATCACTTTTGCATAGGACGCAAAAGAACACACTGGCTGACCTTATTGCAAATCTATCTCGCATGATAAGTTCACATGGAATTGTATACGAGTTTTAGACAATATCCTGATAGGCAAAATGTGTCCTTAACACAGTACACTGAACGTAAAGTCTGACATTTTCGTTATATATTCACATATTTGGGAGGTCCAAACAGTTAAACGAGGTCATGTGAGCTAGATTTGTGTTCCATACTACCGTAATTGATTTGTGCTGGCTAATATGAACAATTAATCGCATAGATACAGTAGGCCACTAGTGAAGTACATGAGGTGACGCAACACATTTTCAGCGGCCGTCAAGTTTGGTTTGGTTGGTGTGTGAGGTTGCACGGCAGACGTATAGCATAACTGATTAGGCTATAAATCGGTTCTTGGGTGACGGTGTTACGAAGAAGAGACGAAAATCGCAACGAAAATCGCCATTCTCTGTGCCTATATGTATCGCCATTGTACACATTAACGCGCTATCCTGTATCGAAATTGTATCGCGTATACGGCGAGTTATCCTTAGTCCTTACAAGCCTATACAAGAGTTTTGCATGTAAAGTACCTTCTTCTAATGACAAATGTGCACTGCATTATTTACTGGACAGAGATCTACTCAGTTTTGTTGTTTTTTTGCCATGTAGACACACGGCTAAGCATCATTTGGTGGTGGAAGACAAATTATTCGTTGAATTCCTGTGACGAACTATTTCGTTTTGATGGTGATTCCTTAACAATACGCCGAGGAGGTTTATACTTTCTATATTCTCAGGTAAACGTCAATGAAAATTTACCACCGACTATGGATAACGATAAGGTTGATAGGCCTAGTGACAGATAATGGCTTATCGTAGGACGTATCGTTGGGGCACTGGCGTTGGTTGTTTTAGTTTCTTTTTCTGGCTACGTGTGCTAGATAAAGCTGAATACTCAGCTTTCCAGTGCACGTTAAACTCTCCTATCGTATCGTATCGTATCGTATCGTAGGACTGCACTAGACTCTATTGAAGTCCTACGACAGTATTCATTATCTGTCACTAGACCTATCAACCTTATCGTTATCTATGTAACTTTTACTTTTTGAAGTTAATCTTAACAGACTTTGTGCTGCAGACAATAGCTTTAACGAACAATACACATGCGCATAAAATCTTATGCAGGGATCTGTGTGGTTCTGCTGTTCGCGCTTTACTCTGCAGACGTCATTCGTATTGCAGCTACGTAAGTATGAAGTATATTCATGCTATACGCTGACGACCTACAGACTTACATAAACTGTACTGTCTCTGATCAGAGTTCTGCTACCAGTCGCCTCCTGCATTTGATATAAACAGATGGATGTTGTCTAATATATTGAATCCTGGAAAGACAGAATCGTCGGCTACCGTTAAAGTGAATGAAAGTGTTTGTAGCAGTGATAACTGTACCAGAATTAACGTTTTTATGTGACGTTTCAGATGACATACAACAATCGGCATTCCATCAGTAGTTTCTCGATCGTTTCGCGTTCAAGAACAGACTCGCTGTCTCAGCCTCTGGCCAAGTGTATTGCACGCATTGACAGTGACGGCTTGACAACAAGAACCTGCTATACGGCCACAGTGACTCATCTACAACGCAATCAACTCATTTCCATTCACAATGATGAGGGTTTTCACCGTCCCATAATGACGTCACCGGAGTCTTCATTCTGGGGCGTCTATAACATAAGATAAACCAAGACTTCGATTCGCTGAATGTGATTATGTTACCTTCTTTTCCTGTGACAATATTAGCCGAATGCCTGTGCATGTTAATCGTAGCATGACTTCTAGTGATTTTTGTACATATGCTGAAATGTTTTGTAAAACTGTCCAGCTTGCTATATAACGCATTGTCGCGTCACCAGATTGACATGCAGTAGTTTGAAGTTGATAGTAAACTTTGTCTTAGTTGATGCTTATTTGACTTAGTTTCATATATGCATTATATAATTTCAGTTGCATTTTATTTATTTATTTATTTATATATATCTTTTAAAGGTAATGTATATTTTGCACTTACAGAAGACTGCATATGTGATGTTCTGGAAAGGCAAAATAATCAATATTGCATTTTTAGCCGACCGTACTAACGGTCGCGCTTATGCTACACTGTTGCGTCCGTGGTCTGTCGTCTGTCGCCGTCGCCTGTCGTCAGTCGTCTGTAACGTTATGTATTGTGCCTAAACGGTGCGTCCTAGAGCAAAAGTTACTATTGACACCCTATAGGAAGTCGTATATAAGAAATCGATTGGTACTAAAATGAATGACCTTGACCTTTGTTTAGAGGTCGTTTAAGGTCATGTCAACCATTGCGTCACATTCGCCATTGAATATCTCGGAAACCATTAGCGATAGAGGTTTGGTTCCAAAGGACCACCAATAGGAAATGGCCTATGGAAAATCAAATGGTCACGTGATAGATGACGTCACGTGACCCCGAAAGGTCAAACTCGTGAGTCGTGATCCCAATACGCTTAGCGCCCAATATCTCGAAAACAGCTGGAGATGCAATTTAGCAACAATCGCTATTAACTGTAAGGCAGTACGGTCGGCTATCCTAGCGACAGCTTGGCTTCTTGTTTATGTCACATGCTGTCGTCTGAATATATAAGTCGTACTCATTTTTCCTGTCAAACATTCATCGTCTAGACTTAAATATTGCAATAGGCTACAGTAATATATACGACAAAATTTGTATATAATATAGGTCAACATTATTTCGTATGTTTTTCTAATAACGTTATTTTCTTAGTTCGAAATTGGCGGTTATAGATAAGTTTGTGCAGTTACAGTATTTGCAATTGTGAATATTTCTTTTGAATGTTTCTTTTCTCTTCTGTTTGTTTTTCTCGTTGTGACTGACAAGTATAAAGTTCATCTAAATACTCTGTCGTAGTTTCGCTTTTGTTCGCGGCTCACTGTTATCATATTTGCGTGAAAGAATTGAGGAAACAAAAACCGTAATTAGTCTACGGTATGAATTTCCGCTCATGTAGCGTCACAGAAAAATAAGTAAGTCTGGCCATTTATACATGGCACCGGAATCGCTGAAACGGTCTCAAAAGTGCAGGTCGATGGTTCAGAAGACGTGACTGCCAACAACATATTACTGCTGGAACCGATGTCTTTAACTGTCGCTTAAATAAGCGCAGTGATTAAACTCGAACACCTTACCATAGACCTTAGTTCATCCCGCATCCAGGTAGCTGCATTGGGCCACACGTCGACGTTATCGCAGTTCCCACTGTGTTGCCTGACGAGCTGTACTGGAGTTGTCCATTCTCAAGACGTGTCCAAACCATCTGAACCTTTTTTTATTTAATTATACCTTCCAGAACTCGAACAAAGCCTACAGGCTACAAATCTCGATTTTACAACTGTGCTAACTTTTCAAGCGCCTGTGTAATTTACAAGTATTACAGTATGACTGAACAACATGGACAGTAGCTGTAGTGTTTTTCTTGTGCTTCACTGCTTCGATTATTCTAATATGTAGAGAAAGAGAAAGAACTGCAAGTGATAACAGTCTACAGTACATCACCATGCGTGAATCAGTTAGCTTGCGCGCCTACATAATTAAGACACCAATAACCACGACGTAACGTTGCAAATCGTTTGTTCATCATCAGTGCTTTGTTCTAGTCTACACCAAGCAGCAGAATTGCCCTGGAAGGAGACATGCCGCCCGCCTGATGCTGCTGGCTGCTGGCCCTCAACAGACTTTGCGTGTGCAGTAGTTTCTTTCGTGACGTACACGTCTCGTCATACAGAAGTCTGTATCCGCTCTCGCTGTCATCTCGGCAGCCGCAGTCATCGTATCGACTCGTGCGACCGACGTCACCAGTCGTCTGTGACAGCTCCGACCCGTGTTGCCCGTACAGTCTCTCAGACGTGCTACAGATCCACGGCGGATGTTGCTCGCAGTCGGTGGGTGGCGTCCGTCTGATGGGACTGATGTAGGACAGCGGAGTCGACTTGACAGACGGTAACGTCGATGACTTGGTTCCGCTGTGTACAGCGCAACTTCGATGTCGTCCGCTGCGGCAGTTCACACAGCATCACCTACCACTCGCGCTTACACGTCAACACCTGAACTGCACAGCGACAGTCTGAGTCAGTATTAACAGCGTCAATTAGCTGGCCAACAAAGGCTTCGTAGTAGTTCTGAGTTTGTCTTGCAACAAGCAAAAGTCACCAGACCTGCTACTTTCAGATTATGGTCATTCTGTTGATTCCTTAGTGTGAAAACTTTCTCATTTGTAAACAAAATGAAGTTTACTGGGTCTTCTGAATGCCTACTTTTACAGCAGCTTCTTGGCAGTCAGCAAGCAAACAGCCTGCATTGATTGAGTCAGGTCTTACACATATCGTTTCTTGGGCTATCTCAGACCGAGTTCGTCAGGTATCACAGATTTTCAGCTGAGAGAAAAATCTGTTAAGATCTGACTAAGTCACTGTCACCCTCTTGTACAAATTTTGACTATTTTTACACATTGTTCACATTTCACAAGCTGTTTAAGATGTGACGAAAATATTATATGAAAGTTTTGTTGAAAATTATAAGTTCTCTTTCCATCATCGTTATTACCATACTCATCATATTCGTTTCATACAGGTTGTCAAACGCAACAATACGTATAAACGTATTTCCAACGGCGAAAGACTGGTAAAATCTATTACGAGTTGGCAAAGTTCTGACCGATTTCCGTATGTCTTTTTGAGACTCGATGTACGAGTATTATAACATTTGCTAATAAAAAAACAACAAAGAGCTTCAAACTATACACGTAGGGTGTAGAATTTTGTCGTTGCTTTGGTGGTGCTTCTGTTTATCCCAGTGGTACATGTTAATCACGGTCTCCAACTCCTTAGCTGCGTCGCTACGCTTCTGAAGGTTTCATACAGTAACAAGCTAAGGTCAATCTTGTGACAAGGACTTAAGTGAGTGTTTATTACCGGCCTGTGACGGCGAGCCCAACTGCGACGACGAGAAGACTGATAACGCACGCTGTCGACATTACAACCAGACTGTAACTGCCTGTCACGAACATCAGCAACATCCTACTCATAATAGGAGGACACGACGCAGCGGTCCACAGTTACTGGCCCCCATGTAGCCTAGTGTGATCGAACAGAATAACGAGAAAGCCGATGACAAACCGCGCGATGCGCTTGCTACATACACCTCTACTTATGGCTCAGGTTATGGGTAAGTAAGTAAGTAAGTAAGGGTATTTACATGTAGGTAGCGCAATTAACAAAAGTCTCATTGCGCCCCGGAAGCAACACTAAAACAAAAACGTTTGAGTTCACGCCTGAAACTGTTGTATGTAATGTCCTCGTCGCGCAAGTGGGCCGGAAGACTGTTTCAAACACGTGGCCCGGCGACAGCGAAGCTCCTGTCGCCGAGTGTGTTGTGTGTGCGTGTAAGTACGTAAGTACGAATATTTCTAGTCGGCGCAGTTAATAAAGTTCACACTGCGCCGTGGCCCCACTGTCCAAACAGAAATGCCTTTAACGACTACCGGAATTCATTGTACGATAAGTCAGAGTTTTTCATGTGCGATGGAAGACTGTTCCATAGTCCGGGTCCAGCAGCCGAGAACGCTCTGTCGCCAAAGGTGCTGTATGTCCGCGTCACGAAGTCATACATGTAATGAAATCCGCGATCGCGTCCGAATTTCGAAACGCGATTTAGTTCCTAGAAAACTGAAATGGTGGTGCTACTGCTACCAGTACCAGGTGAAAAATTTCGACGAGGGTTTGTTCAGTCTTTTTGACGAATACCACATCTGGACAGACAGACAGACACACAGACAGACGAACAGACGGTCATCTTGCGTCAAAATTCAGTCATACAGGTAATGAAATCTGTTGAAGCTAGACCTGCACTGAGACAGTGCGGACCAACGCCGCTGCCACTATGAACATACATACATAAATGGAATCGTCCAGCCTAGACAGTAGCCTGCAAACTGTAGCGGTTAACAACGACCATTAACTGACCGTATGACATGATCGGCAGCTGATCACTCTGCAGCTGATTGGCGCTCGTCCACAAGACATACGTCGCTATGACAACAGCATCAGCAGCCACCAACATTGACATCACACAAGACATAGTTCTGAAATTACGGAAATATAGTGACATAATACAATTCCTCCATCTGTCTATGATAACTAACAGTGCAAGACGTTTTGATATCGCGATGATGTCTTTTACGATAGCAAACTGTTTGTAGCCTATGCTAAAACAAGTAACTTGATATAAATACGACTGTATGTTTGTGTTTTATACTGTTCAGTGTTGAACGCTGCGGCACGTGTTGTCAGCGACACCCGGAAGTTTGATCGTGGCCTGTCACGGATTATGCATACCGAGCTTCATTGGCTGGACGTTCCTGAACGAATCAACTACAAACTCGG
>Ga0056114_1000766_pt1 | contig 12532 bp, 5 predicted proteins | sample WorMetHERISLAND1_FD_77005 | JGI IMG/M metagenome (GOLD analysis project Ga0056114, IMG submission 77005) | Marine gutless worms symbiont microbial communities from Max Planck institute for Marine Microbiology, Germany - Olavius loisae HERON... ...
ATGTAAGTAATTAAGTTATAAATTAAGTAAGTAAGTAACGTAACTTAACTTAAAGTCTGTTCGCCACTGATCCTTATTTATCATGTCTTGATCTATGGATCGAAAATTACAGCGGCATCGCGCTTATTCCCTGCGACAGCACGGCTTTCTTGTTAGTACCACTAGCAGTTACACTAGCAGTTACTGAATTGATTGTAGCAATGATAGTAACATACACTGTGTTCAGAAAAAAACACCCACTCACATTTTCTTTCATATCTCCATGAGTGATGTGTAGATTTAAACACAAATTGCAGTGAAAATACCCAGGGAATGGTGGATTCTGAGAATGTAAAAATTACATATTCAATGCGGCTGATGACGTAATTATGACGTCATAATTGTAAACATTTGTAAATAACGACCTCCAGACAGAACACAGCCTTATTTCGCACCATAGTTCGACTGATAATTAATAATAATCAGATATTTAACATATGTCAACAAGAATATTACTGTATCACTGAAAAATTGAAATGCCATAACTTATGCTCAAAATATCCGCCTTTCTCTTTAACACAAGTGTGGATTTGCTTGAGTCACCCACGAACTTCAGTTGCTGTAACATTATCTTGAATCAGTGGTGATCGAACTTAATCTGGTTTATGAACGAAAATTTGTTTATGTTTAGTCACTGTTTTAAATTCCACCAAATAATACACGATACGACTGCATCTATCCACCAGCAAGTACTCACAAAAAGGATATCCTGGGTTTCTGGCTTATTGCATGCTGTAAACTCGCTCTAACTATAGCCAGACAAATATGACGTCATAACTACGTCATCGGCCGCAATGAATATCTAATTTCTACATTGTTAGCATCTACCGTTCCTTAGGTATGTTCACTGCAATTTTTGTTTAAAACGACACATTATTCATGGAGATATGAAAGAAACTATGAGTGGGTGTTTTTATTCTGAACACAGTGTAGAGTTATCAATGCCGCCATTGTACTGTCCGAGACCAGTCACCTCGGCTTATTCTGCACATTTGTCCAGGCTCTGAGTGCGCTAGAACGCTATCCAACACCAAAGTCTCGTCAGGCCTTGACTTCTACTCTTGAGAACGAAAACTGTTTCTACTTGATTCGCATTGACGCTGCGCAGCGGCTTGCAAAGGTTGGTATTCACACTGTTGCTGTGTTAGTTACTGCTGTTTCACACATAATGCTGTATTAAAGTAATTATAGCTCGACACCTGTGAAAAATCATCAAAAATATCAGTAATTGATAAATAAAAGTAAATTGCAAATTACAGTGTAGCATACACACCTAGTTATGCTGGCACAGGTAGAGTGTTCCGTGTGTCTGTGTGGATATACATATGCATAAGCTTCCAACGCAATTCAGCCTTGCAGCATATCAAACCATAATATCAAGGCTAAATTGGTTTTTATATAGTAATGAATTTAAAGACTTGTGTACACTGTACAAATTATGATGTAGTTGTTGAGCTTAGCCATTTAAAGTTTAATGTTTTTAGTCAGTTTTATCGTCCTCTTTGTAATTATCTGCCTTGTATTCTTGCATGTAATATGCTACCTTTGTAGTGAATAAACTTATATATAATATAATAATAGCGATATGCAAACATAATATCCCACCTTAAGTCGTAACTTTAGAGGCTGCTTGGAGTCAAGTCTGTTTTCGGTATTGGCTATTGCTGTTTAAATTGTACACTGTATGTACACATATTGTGTTATAACTATGATGCATAGCACCATCTGGCAAATGACTGTATGATTTCTTTTAGGTGAAGGTTAACAGTCTCCAATTGCATATGTAGTTAATTAATTTTTACAAGTTTTGTATACACTGTCCACTCGCTATGATTGCGTTGGGTCTCTCTGCTGTATACTGCAGGTTGCTAATGCCATGGTCGGCAGTTGGGCCGGACCACCCGCCATGATGACCATATTCCACAAGATGTTTGGTTCACACTCGTGCCCAGCAATCATTCAGCAGAACAATTTCTCCAACTTTCAGCATTACTTCATTCAGAAGGTCAGCTCTCGAGCGTGACAGTCTGATGACTGTTGGCTTGCCAGTGATATGGCAGTTGTTGTCAGTGGCAGCTGCTTCAGTCCTTCATTATTGATTGACTTACACCGAGAAATACTGGTCCAGTTACTTGAAAAAAGGTTCTCATGAAGGTTTTATATGAAAGAACCACTGTTTAGCCGATGTCAGCTTGTCAGCAGCAGTGAGAACAGTTGTGTGTTTTTTGGCTAGAAAGTATAAGTTGTCTACAGCGTTCCATTTCTTTTTGTGGCATGAATTTATTGATAATACAGTGTGTTAAAGACGGAAGACTAATTATCTATCTAGACTGATGGAGTACGAGGGGCGATCAAAAAGTTCTCGGCCTGACTTAGTTCTGTAATTAAAATAGTATTTGCTTCTTATAGTAGCAAGGCTCAGAACACGACATGCACAATGTGACTTTTGGGTGGGTAAAAATGTACACAAACAAGGTGGCATCCGTAACTCCAGTTAAAGACAATTACACAGCAAATCATGTCATCATCTGAAATTGACAGCGGACCTCAGAAAACTTGACATTAATGCAGTGTTAGAACACGCCCGAATGTGCTACTCTACATTACTGAACGTACTGATAATTGTAAAAAAAGAATGAGTACTGAGTAGTGGACTGAATACAGATCCTTGATGCAAACTAACTTCGACCTAAAATCACTTGCACTGCCATATAGTTCGACTACTGTCTTCATATGCTGTTCCTATGCTGTGTTCATTCAATTTCTTTATTAATTTTTCTGCTCTTTTTAATCTCTCGAAAGCATGTGATGATAGCTTAGATTTCTCTTTCGTGAAGAAGATGTTATACATGGGGGGTACCGCGGCGGCAGCCCCACCGCCGTTCAGGCCTAGCGAACCTGCCCTCTGTGGGAGCCATCCCTTAGTCACCCCATATTATTGTAGACTAGGGGACTTGTTGTGCTTTGTGTTTATCGTGCGATTAGTGTATTTTTCTGTTATTGATGTATGTGTCCCTTCAGTACTTTGATACTGTTGGTTGGGTCTTTTGACCTGTAAAAACCGTCTCCTGTATAACCTATTGTGTTGGCTGGGACGTAAAACACTACTCCATCCATCCATGTTATACATGATCAAATCCCGACCGTCAGCATCAGCACATAGTGATAGCAGTGGTTGTGATGTACGTCAGGCGATACCGCTGGCAATGGCCACGTTGCGTAACGTGCACAACATCTGTCCCGCTGAAGTCCACCAGTTTCTTCTCAACTTGTTTAAATACAACGACAACTCAAAGAACAAGGTTCCATTGTATTTTACATCAGTGATAAATAATAAATTAATATTAAATAATAATCTGTAGTTACAGTTTGGCTTTGTAAAATAGTTAACGACATGTACACATTTATGCCTGTGTAGTATATTGCGGAGTTTCCTTCCATGGTCTTTAGTTTAGCATTTCAATGATCTTGTTGAGTTACAGTAGAGGCATCAGCCTGGAAAGAATCTGCTCTGGAAATTGCAGATGTTCTTATTGGAGGACCTCTTGAATTTGAAGTAACACTAGAAAAGCTTACGGTAGTTTGCAGTTTAATTGTAAACTGTGAGATACCTTTAAAAAGACATGTTTAGGTTTAAACAGTTGTAATGTCAAATCCACTCCACCGCGCGAATAACATGCTCCACACTGCAATGACCTCACTTGTTGTTTCTTAGATCCATGTGAACTAAATAAATAAATATATTTATTGTTTGCTTGAGGTGTATAATTTTATGGTTAATTTGGGGATGTTTATTGGACCTACTTGAATCCTTGGCAATAGGTGGTAGCATGCCTGTCCTGATAACAGTCGGGAAAATTGCTTTTTTGCTCTTTTGTGATTGCAGTTATCAGTAACTGATATGTATGGAGAGTGCTATTGGGAGAAATATTGGAAGGTAAAATTAAAGGAAAAAGGAAACTAGGGAGGAAAGAATACAGATGTTGGATAATGTCTCGGCAAGCAAGAATTTTGTGACCGTCTTGGCTGAAGCAGAAGATACAATCAACTGGAAATTAAATTCAATTAAACGATGTCATGAACCTAATATGCGGTAGCAGGTAGCTGGTGAGAGAGTATATGGCAGATGATAGTGGCGTGACTGTGCAGCTAGAATAATGCTGTGCTTTGCAGTACTCTGACACATATTACCGTGCCGCGTTGATAGAAGCAATAGCAGCGACTGTGACTCCTGCCGTCACAACTGTCAGCGTGACCGGGTCAGTCGCGTATTCAGTCTGTTCTGATTTCATGTAGAGATTTTGATTTGTTTTGTTATGTGAACATGACAGTTTATTCCACGTCATTTTCACTGGAAATTGTGCTTTTTGTCTTGTTTCACCATCCACAACCTCTAAACAAAGACTAAAATGTTGCAGAGCTGATGATATGTGCTACCATTTGTCAATAGTTCTTAGTCATACTGCCTTTGATCCTGCAATACTGCCAATTAGACTCTGGCCTCTTTCAACACTACTTTTTTCCGCAGTTTTATTTTTATATATAAGAGTGTACAGTGGTGTATTGCTAAAAACAGAGGTGGGTATACGCTAGAAACGAGGCGCCGGTATATCCCTGTATACGCTGTTTTATTATGACAAATGAGGTAAGTATAGGCTGTCAAAAAACACCTGAGTTTGGTATACGGCATATACCTGCATATACCCCCCAATGCACCCCTGAGTGTGTATGCGTGTGAATATATTTGTTTCTTTTTTCCAACGCTAAAGTTCTATTTTGATAGTTATGGTAATAGTAATAATAATTATTATTGTGAATTATGACAAAGTTTATAATGCTATTATCATCACCTGCAGTTTTATTTATTATTTTTATTTTTTTTCGCTCAAAAGCTAATATTTATTTTATGCTCCCACAGACGATAGAAGGCTGAGTGGTTTCTAATGTTGTTCTATCAAATGATACCATCAGCAGTTTTAAAAAAAGATAAAAAATGGAAAAGATTGTAATCGATTTTGTAAAGTGATTTTAATGGTTTTGTTGTCATTTTGTTATATTGTATGCAGCTCTGTGCCGAGCACTGATGCACTGACTGCTGACACCAAGGACATCTTGGAAGAATTGACGCGGTTTCTCAACTTGGAAAAGTTGCTGCCAAGTTATAGGTTCACTGTCACTGTGAGGTTGGTCTTTGTATGTATGTGATTTTGTTGGTGTGGTATTGGACGAGTTTTTGTTATCGTCATTATAATTGAAAATCTGTGACATTGACACAGTTGAGAAAAGTTTGGAAATGCCCGGAGTCAGAAAAGATTGTTGGATCTGGAAATTGAATAATGACCGTAATAGAGGAGTTTGTGCTTGACATACGCACGCAGGCGACCAAACTTGATCAAAACTGACATTGCTGCTTGCATCCACACAGTAATTGCACAGCCCACTGATTAGTAGTCATAAAGTGGAACTTTAAACTAAATTTTTCCAAGATGACAACAATTCCAAACTCTCAGAAGGTCTTACAAAATACTTTGGAAAATCTTTAAAGAAACTGGACACAGTTTTTTGTGCTGTGTTAATTTACGTTGTCACTATCGTCGTCAGTGGAACCTCTGCCCCACAAACTATCCCCCACTCATACACGTGTGAGAGTTGAACAGCAACTTTGCTGTTCCTTGTACTCGACTGCGTCTCGGTGAACGTGCTTTCAGCATGCCACTCCTCGCGTGTGGAACAGTCTCCCAGAAGACATTCAGCCCTCAGCTACACTGCTCACCTTCAGAAAGAAACTCAAAACTTTTATGTTTCACATGCATATAACTGCGCTATAACCTCTTTTTGTATCTTTTACTCCAAATAGTTTTTAATAATACTTGGCTGGTTAGTTTTATGCCGGTAAGCTCCATTGTCAGTTATCATCATCATCATCATTATTAAAGCTGAGGTGGTGATATGTCTAGGAGCTAATGAACTGTGAAATTCTCTCCAGTACTTCTCATGTCAGTGCAGTATGAAAGATCCCGGCTGTCACTTGTATCAGTTAAGCTGATATCAACAAAGCCATCAACTTTCTGCTGATAACTAATTGTCATACAATATTTATACCACGGATGTATATATATATTCTTCTGGATACCGTACTGGCCACGGATGTTAATAAATATTTTCTGGCATTCGCTAGATGCCAACCAATATGGCGGACCTTAGTTGGCGAACTGGATCTATTTTTAGCTATTGCAAAGGACTGTGGGATTGCCGTGTACTCAAACCAATCACAACAAAGCATCAGTCCGTGTTTTGGTTAGTCAGCCAATCATGGCGTATGTCGGCCATATGTGTTGGCATCTGCCGATGGAATGACTTGCGGCGGTAGTGATTCCCCTGTGGTTTATACACATCTGTAGACATTATGGAGGTGTTTCGAGGCGTATGACTATGTGACTATATCTGTGGATGATTCTCGTAGCTGACGAAGTGAAATCTGTTGATTGTTTTGTAGTAAGTCAGTAAGTATGAGCGAAACGTATCTAAAGCCTGTTGCACATTCTGAAATAAAACTGAAAGAAAACACTGAAACAGCATGATATAGTTTTAGGCTTGTTTCAGCCTCATTAGCATATTTTCAACCTGTAAATAAAAATGCTAATGAGGCTGAAACAAGCCTAAAGCTGTTTTACGCTGTTCCACTGTTTTAGTTCAGCTTTATTTGAGAATGTGTAATGGGCTTAAGTTGCATTGTGTGTTTATCAGTTGTCTGAAAGCAATTCGACGTCTGCAGCGGTTTGGTCATCTACCGAGTGATGCTTCCGTATTCAAGAGTTACGCCATCGAGGGCAACTTCAGTGACGTTCGTTTAGCAGCCGTTGAAGCATTGGTTGACTTCACTGCTGGTGCGGTCACTGTCCTGTTTACTGTTGGGATTGAAACCAGTTACTTTAAGTAAACAAGTAATGGAAGTGTGTTAAATGCACATTAAGTCAATAAAGTCTCGTCAGATAAAAACAATGGCATAATAGAGCTAGAAAGGCATAGATGGCATATCTCTGACAAAGACCCCTTAACACACCACCCTTAAATAGGAGTGGGGTTCATGCCTGCTTATTGTCAGTCAACCTCGTAAATATTGTAGAACTCTGCCTCTTATATTATGCATGTAAAATATTTTGGGTTTCGGCGGCCCCCCTGGGGGTAGGGTGCACAATGCACATTGATGGTCTAGCCCTGATGAGTCAATGTGTCAAATTTTGCAACTCTATGTTCAACGGGTTTTTTTGCTGGTAATAACTCATAACTGGCACAGGAGTTATTGTGTGTTCAAGACACAAAGTGTGGTGTTGAATTGTGTGTTTTTGACATCAGCCGAAGTGACGTCAAATGTGACGGCCAGCGAAGAGACGTTGTCGTGGCTGCTTGACGTCATAGAGAACGATGCTGATCCCTATGTTCGGTTAGCACAAACATACTGTCATCATAGTTGCGATGAAACATCTTTGGATGTCTGTCTTCTTTTATCTGTACTCTGTTCTCAACAAAAAAACTTCCTGTCACTTAGTTCTTGGCCAGTTTTGACGCTGTTCGTATTAATTAACATATATAACTTAGTTAAGAGTAACTAGTGGCTGTTTAGAATGACAGACCAGAGATAACCTACTGCACTGTTAACACTTTGGTTTAGCCTTTGTTTGTCAACTGACATGGTGAATATCATTAGACGTTTATTTGTCTCTATTCTACAATAGCAGCGTGTCATTTTTTCAACTGAGTAATTTTAACGAATGTCTTTGAATATACTCATAGGTTGAACGATAAACTCATTATATAATTAGACCGTTCCAAAGAAGACTTCAGTCGAAGTTGAAACGTCGACATTAATCTAAATAAAGGTTGTTTTTATGTATTTAATTATATAATGAGTAATTTTAAATTAAATACAAAACATACAAGACACTCGTGTTTTCGTGTTTGCTGCAGCAAGCAATGTATATCCCCAAACTACTTATAAAAAACTTTGATGCATAGGGTGGGATTTATTATTTTTGTTGATGTCATTGTTCAACCCCTGTGGGAGGCTGATGTGTTGTTGTGTGCAGTCATCAGCTGGTCCAGATGCTCTGTGTTAATCCACCGTTCACTGCCAAAGACAACTCCAGTTCACTCAACTCTGTTCAACTTGTCGATCGCATCTGGAAACTGATGAAGTTTGTCTGCATTAACTCTAATTTTATTGTCTATATTTTGTACTTTAGTAATTTGATTTATATTAAACATAATTGTAGACTGACTTTGGGAGCAGTCGTGAATTTTACCTATGTTTCAGACTAGCATTCCTGCATAGAGATGTTAACTAGAGAGGCCCTCGATGGCATATCCCCGATAAAGACCCCCTAACACTACCCCTTAGATAGATGTGGGAAATAATGCCTAGTTTGTGTCAATCAACTGATAAATATTGTAGAACTTGTCCACCACATGGATACCACGTGATAAAGAAGCGTTAATCTGCTACAAGAGGATCATAGCAAAATTCCAGGTGGAATGTGTGATAGGCTATGGAAAAACACCGTATCTTCTGGTTTCCTTGCGACAGTGTGGCTCTCTTATTTATAAATTTTCTGTTGTTTTTGTGGTTTTTAGTACGACGTTTGCACATGACTCGCGGCTTCGCTGTGGTGTAGCAGACTTGTATTATACATTGTATGGACGCAGTCGTCCTCCATGCCTGCCTCTGCCTGAGGTATGCAGAAAGTTATTACGTTTCCGCAGACAACTTAATTTGACACTCATGTTTTCTAAGTAAGTGAGTAAAGTGTAAATTTATATAGCGTATTCTCATAAAAAAATCTAATGTGCTGAGTACGTATCGTGACCATAAGTAAATTTGTCAGAAACCATTAAAAAAGTAGTCATCGTCTCTTAGGTGGATGTTGTAAAAAAAACTAAGTTTTAGTTTAATTTTCTAGCTTTATGCCTAGGTTTTCGGTTTTTAGATCAGTAATAGTTTAGCAGTTGTGATTTGGTTGTATTGTCTTATGCAGATCCATTGTCAGTCTAATTCATTGTGTTACTTAAGTTGTTTTTTTTCAGTTTAACAAAGCATACTCTTACAATGTGAAGGTGTTCTGCTCACACGCTTCATATAGAGTGTTGAGCCTGTACCACAAAGTAAGTACTGTAAGCAAGTGAAATACGTGAAGCATGCTATGTGTGATGAGCCATGGTTATCTTCCCATTTGCAGAACATTGCTGGTCTTTAGTCATATGTCAACGATTTGATAAATGAAATGGAATGGAATGATTTTTGAGAATTAAACCCAGGGCCACAGTTTAGCTAATCAGAACATTTGTCTGTCTGTAAATACTATGGCTGTGTCTGTGTCTACTATTTTTGTATTAATTACTTGGGATCTTACTTGATCTATTAAAGGTTAAACGATATAGCTGTTTGTGGGAAACTTAACTTCAGAGCTACTGGACATCACCTGCCATATGGGATCACACAGTGTTACCTGCCACCCGACACAGGTTAACGCGTCCCACCTAACTCCAGCCAGAAAGGCTTGTACTCAGTTTATGTACCCCCATAGGGATGGAAGGCTGAGTTGACTTAGGTGGGTGTTGTAAATATTTCTGTGAAATATGTCAGATCAGTTGCATGTTTAAAGTAAATTGTTTGGTATCACACAGTTGTCTACATCCTTCCACTTGTGATCAGCGCCGAGCAATGCTGAATAAGGATTATTTTAGACATTATTATTCATTTCATGTTGATTATGTTTCATATTTTAAGGTCACTGTTGCAGCCTATTTCCAGAGTTTGAGTTTGCCTCTTTTTCACTGCCTATACACCCTAGCTAACGTGTATAATAGTTGAGTGGCAATTGCCAGATCATTGAGAGTTGTTTCAGTGGTTGATTCTTTACACTGTGACCTAGACGTCTTGATTGGGAGTTTACCAGTGCAGTTCCTGTGTACTGTAATGTAGACAGCTGCACGGGGACAGGTATTTGTCCCCAACAGTCCCCATCTGCACTCATCCCCATCCATCCATTTCCGCTCACCATCACCCCCATCCCCAACCGTTTCCGTTAAGACTCCGGGTCTTTCACGTACAAATTTTCACAGAATCTTTAGTTGCATTCTAAAAAGTAAATACCTAGCTACATGGCCGCAAGAATAGTTGGTGGATAGACGAATTTACGCACGAAGGAGTGCGAACGACGAAATATTCGTACTATTACTAACGAACACGAGCCATTTCTTAATTCTGGAGTTAGGTGATTATATGATTACTGCTGTATTACCGCAAACAACTGACCCATCCCCGCGTTATAACCGTCAGCTTTGTCCCTATTACCGAGGGAATACCGCAGTAATCCCGTCATCCCATTACCGTGCAGCTTACTGCTGTAATGTTCAGTTTGTAATGTGATGTGGACAGTCGGTAATGGTGCTGAATTTGAAGGAGAAGAGAACTGTGTTAAACCCGTCCTTTATGGGAGATGTAAGTCATCTGTTTCATTCAAACATTTGCGCCATTTTGCTTGTATCATAGTTGTAATTGTGTGCATCTGTACTGCAATGAAATGCACAAGAAGCCCAACTGTTGCTGACTAACCACACGATGACTGTGCAAGTATTGAATAGTTTCCATACAACTGCATGGCTAGTTAGAACTTACTAAAATCTTTCTGCATTTCTGCATACGAAATTAAAATTGCCACTTTTTATTCAGTCTGAAGATATTTATATGTGCTGATATTTTCAATTATGTAATGTTAAACATACTTAGTCATCAACTAAAATAAACTGGTAAATGCATAAGACAGTTCGTGTCATTGTAATGGAGTTTTGTATACAAATTTTTCATATCTCACATGTATTTAATGCCTCTGCTTTGCAAAAATTTCAGTGGGCTACTGCCCATTGAAATTTTTTGCAAAGCAGTTTTTAGAGTAGACAATAATATTGGGCCTACTGCACAATGGAAGAATATTGAGTGTATGTTTAACTATTTTGACACGACACCAGTGTGTGTGCCGCATATCCATTATCCGTCCTATGCATCATGCAGTAAAAAAACTAGCAAAGTTATGAGGTTGTCCAAGCAGAAATTGATACACATATAAACTGTGTGAGGGGCATTACAGATGCTAAGTGAAAGTCATCGGCTGTCGGTGTAATTATCTGTGAATGTTGATATTGCATGATTGCTTGACACTGTGTTTGCAGATGTACGACGGTGATCGTGGGTCGCCGAGAAGTGTTCCAGGCTCGTCAAAGACAGCTGTACCTTCACCACTGATGTACGATGTCGTAGAAGACGGTACCGTCTACGATGATGGATCTTTTGCCTACATTGACGACCCAACAAGGCACAGACTTGCGGTATGCATGTGACTTTCTTGGGTCATATGCATGACACAGTCATGCTATAGTCGCGTCGTAAGGCCTTGTGTATGACTGTTGGTCGGTATGCATGTAGCCGACATAGACATCTGACTAGCTAGTCTCAGAATACTGAGCTTAGGAATTTTCTTTGTCATGGGTTTTACAGCCTTACTGCGCATGGTTTTAGCTGACAGTTTGACCTTGAAACGGTTTTAGTTGTTATTTCGGAGTTTGTTTCACTTCGTGGCCACGGATAGTTGTCGACATTTATGTATTATATGCAAATGTTGACTGTCATTCTTTCAGCCATGAAGTTAATCGTAGACCGGTGTTCGTGCTTCACTTCAACCTCAGCTTAGCAGTGTGTGCATAGTGCTCCGTTAATTTTAAGGAATCTGAGAAAAATATGTATAGTGTATTATTTAAAATATTTCCACGCTTTCTTAGTGAGACTGATATATTATTATAGAGTGTAAATCCCAGATAATTTCTCACGTCGTTGTTGCAAAATGTAGTACGTTCTAAGTTAACAGCAGCCTATAGCTATGAGAACTTAACATTAGTTTTCCACTTAACTTGTTGGACATAGGAAACATGCAGTAAGCTTAAGTTTACTGTATAGTAGGCCCGTACATACTTGTTTTATAGCTTATCTGTTGATACGTTAATAACAGTTTGTAGATAATATACGTTGCGGTTAAAAATACAACTTTTATCCCCGACAGCTTCGTTATCGGAAACTGTGGTCTGAAGGCACTGTTAACTGTAGTTGTTTGTCTGTGTGCCGTATAACTTTAGAAAGTTCTAGACAGATTGTCAGATTTTGATGAGACTTGGCATGTGCATTCTGATTAGGGATGCACCGATAATCGGCCGATAATCGGTATCGGCTGATTATCGGCCGTTTTGCCGATTATCGGAATCGGCCGATTACTATGCTGGCATCGGCCGATTGTTATTTACTATGTATTATGATGGCGTTGGATACTGAAATTAAATTTTTTAATTTGAACGGATGACACAAATTTTCGTTTTATAGTTATATATGCAAACTCGGCAAACACGCTGGTAGCGTTGTTTAGTTATGCACTAATCTGTTGCATTATAC
>Ga0056114_1000767_pt1 | contig 12528 bp, 11 predicted proteins | sample WorMetHERISLAND1_FD_77005 | JGI IMG/M metagenome (GOLD analysis project Ga0056114, IMG submission 77005) | Marine gutless worms symbiont microbial communities from Max Planck institute for Marine Microbiology, Germany - Olavius loisae HERON... ...
CAATTTATGGCGCCATAAATTTTGGAGCAATAAATTTATTGCTTCAAAAAATGGAGCAATTTTATGGCGCCATAATATGGTACCATTTAATGGCGCCATTTTATGGCATGTGTGTACCGGGCTTAACACATTCAGTGCCAGACCGGGTTCAGCCGTCATTTGTAATTTTTGACATATGGGCACTCTGGTGCTCATATGTCTAAAAGGTTAGTTTTGTTCCTAAGTCATGGCTGTTTTCAAAGCGTAAAAACTGATTGTTATTTTCTGTACATTTGGTAATCAGTCATTTGCTAATGTGATGTCCAGTGCTGCTGACCATTCTCTGTCCTTTTCACCATTACACAGCCAGGATGTAGCGTCTGACATCACTCGTCGACCGAGGTCAGACGACGACTTTGACAGCGTGTCGGAGCGCGTTGGTGAGTTTACAGTTTGGTTCAATGACTTCACGCGCTTCGACCAACAGCTGCATCTGTTGATTGATCTGCATGTGTTCACCGACAGTGACGAGCAGCTTCTACTGATGCTCAAGGTGAGTTGTATTCACATACCCGTTCAACTCCATATGAGCTATACTTTTGTCAGGAGCAAGAGTGCACATTGTCAAACCTCCTTTCTAGTAGTGGTATTGTGTAGCATTGTATAGCTGCACAGTTATTTGAGCAGCTCACAGGTTTGGTCTACCAGATTTTGCTTCTTGTCACTGGGTTCACTCATTGTGCTTAGATTTCTTTGCATATGTTACATTTATTTGTTCATGTCTCCATTGTCTTCTAAAGTGTGCATTCATGCTGTGTTATTGTAACATGGTGAGGTGAGCCTAGTGAGATTGAGAGCTATCTGGATGACTAACCACCCTCCTTCAGTGCTTGACACTGTTGGTTGGGTCATCAGACCTGTGAAATATCCTCTCTGAAATAACCTATAGTGTGTCGTGTGGGACATTAAGCCATACTCAGCTGTCCAGTCTGACAGTACTCTCGTTGCTATGATGTCATTGGTTTGACATCTGACTATAAAACATTTCTTTGAGAATCTGCTGAGGTTCTATCATTGCCTTTATGAATAATATGTGAATTTATAATGTGCTGTAACCTGTGAATAAGCTACAAGACAACTATGTAACACAGATTCACACCTACAGAGAAGCGCATTACAGAGAGTAAGACAAGATGTTCATGATCATTTTTGTAGATGCTAGAATTATTGGCTGATGTGAAATTAATAAGTAGTAATGTTTTGTTTTATTTAGCAGCAGCTTTGCAAACATTCCAAGTTGTGATTGATGGTTCATATGAGTTAGCTACATGTTGTACATTTCACGTTAGTTTAGTTCGCGGTAACATTAATATGAATCTGATCATCTGGTTGCTAACGTTTATAGAACAGACAGTCAGTCAAAGGGATGGACGATGATCGTTGCTTACTGTGTGGATGATCACAGAGTAACTGAGCATTATGTTGATCAGTCATTGCATCTTGTTGTCAATGACGTCCGTATTATTGCAGTCATCTGCTGTCCGCGGTGTCAACCAGCAGCGGGAGCCAATGACGTGCTTGTTACTGGTTTCATCGTCGTCCGTGTACATTGCAAGACTCAACAACATCAGTGCCTTTACAAGGTGCCATTCAGCTGCCATGTTCATTAACTAGTCAGTTGAATGTAACTACACTTACACAGTACACACAAGTTCGTCTTTGGCACAGGTTAGCCAAGTGAGATAATTGTCTCAGTCCAGCTGAAAATAAATGTAATACCGTACTTATGCATGATCTGTTGCTGGCGTGTCTTATAATAGATCAGTTGGAAGTTTTATGTGTTGCTTGATATTATGCACTGCAAGTTGTCTAAATTCTTTAACTAGCAGTTACTTTGGAGCAACGTAGCAATGCTGAATAATGCAGATAATTTCATTAAAATGTATAACAATGTCAAGGAAATTCATCTTTGCCAAATACATTGGAGACTATTTTGATAGACTAATCCGTGGTGACCACAGAAAAATGAAACACGTTATTATGTGGCCCTCCAAAGGAGGCTGCATTAAGCATTACACCATATCTACCTGTCTGTCTGTCTGTCTGTCTGTTTGTCCATGCCTTAAATTTACTCAAAATGGGAGATACATAAAAACTTCAAATTTGGTGGAGATATAACCCTTGAACACGAGTAACTGGGGAACGAATTTGAGATTTAAAGGTCAATGGAAACCAGGTCACTAGAAACAAAAATGTAAAAATTGTTTCTCAAGCATATCTTTGTGAAAAACAGATCAATTTTCATCAAATCAGGAGCAAAATGATACTTGGCTCATTCTACACATATTGTCCGATACACTCACCAGTGAAAATGCGTCGTTTTTGTGATATTTGTCTCTCTGCCTGTCTGTCACACACCTCACCTCACATACACACCTTTTGTTCACTCAGTTATTGGAACACCTCTATTTTATGGGGAGATTACTTCTTGTGCTTTAGTGAATGATGAAGTAATTTTGAAATCAAAAAGTCAAAGGTCAAGTCACTGGAGTAGAATACGGGGGGAGGGGAGGCACTAAATCTCGGTAATGCGTTATTGATGTAATTTAATGTAATTCAGCTGACGTGGCAATGTTATGTGCTGTCACAAATGACTTGTTTGTGTAGCGAGAAATTCAAGCAGTGTTTAACAGTCGTTCACAGTCAACCAATCACGAGTCCTCTGCATGTCGTTCGAGGCTACAAGGGCCAGACTGTGACCATCACTTTACCAGCTGCTGAAACTGTCGAGACGTTTTGTTTTCTGGTCGGGAGTGCTGCACGGTCAGACAAGTTCATGAACGATTTGACAGGTTTACAGCTTTCTGTCGTCAGTGTTAGTGCATGTCATTCGAGTAGTAAGGCTTGTATTCAATAAGTAAGTCAATAAGTAGCAGCTATTTATAGTGCATTACATGTACACGGTACACCTCTAATATGCCGAATACTAGCTTAAGAAGGAGTGTGTCTTTAAGAGTCGTGTGAAGGTTGCTATGTTGACTGAAGGGTCACACAGCTGATCTGACAAAGCACTGAAAGTCATCAGGCCAGTGACTGAGAATGACTGACGGCCCTAGATGCTGACTGTTTATGTTGTATGTTGCTGTCAGCAAACGACTACATCTCATTTTTAGAAATCTATTTATTTTATTAGCTTGTCAACTGAAATTATTTGTTTAACAGAATGAGCAGTGATGGTGCATCCATTACCATGTAGCAGACAGCCATCGAGTAATATTCAGTTTATATCTGTTTGTAGGTGTAATAGCAACCAACTCGTTGCCAATGACTACGACCAGCAGCATCGAGATGTCTGGTGGAATAAATGCTCTCATAGAGCAGCTGCACAGTGAGTTCTCACAAGACATACGGCCACCGTGCAAGGTTCTGTGCTACACCGTCAGTGCGGGATACAGTCAGCTCAAGAACAACAAAACTTGTACGACTTTTGCCAATTTACATTGCACTGAGTTTTTGAAAACTAGTTCGTTTTGTACAACTAGTGATGTGCAGAATCAATTTTTGCGTCGACTCAATCTCTTTCTCTTTCTTTCCCTCCGCACATACACCAGTTTAGCAGCTATATTTGTAATAAAAATTAGATAGGCGGTTGTCTTCTGCATTCTGAGGATCCCAGGTTTCAATATTCAGTTATAAAACTTGTGATTTTCTGGCATGGGTTCAGAAAAACAGGCCACTGTAGTCCATAGTAATACTAACGTACCGTAGTGGTTGTAATCAGTGCTTCTAGTCACAGTCACAGTTTTCCTATCTGTGTCTCTGTACGATTTATGTGGTTGGATAACTTTTAATTTGCCTTTAGAAAGTGTTGATCTGACAATTTCCAGACGTTCCTCTTTGATGGTTTCTGGAGAATCTATGGTTAACTTTTGTGATTAATTAGTAATCTTTTTTATATTTCCATACAGATTTGCAGCTGTCAGATACTTAAGCTCCTGATTCACACAGTATGAAGCTTTGATTGATGACGCCGTCTGTCCATCTGTTTGTCTGTTGCTAGAGGCACATAATACGAAACCGATTTCTTGAAACTAAGCATTCTAGAGCCAGTGGGATTCTCGTTTTGATTTATCATTTAACCATCTTCGTTTTTGATAATGAAAATCAAACTATCTAGAACTATAATTACTGTAGTCAATTTCAACCAGTTTGGGGTGTGGTGTATTATTTTGTGTATTTTAAGATCGCAGACATAGTGGCGAGCAAGGAGAGTGTCCCATTGAAGGACTGAAATTAGGTGATCACCCATACCTTCATCAACTTGACTTGCTCGCCCGGCCTCAACCCCATTCACAAGGCGTTGGAAGATGACTGGCCATTGTGATGGATATGCACTCTAATGAGTTCTGTTGAGTTTATTACCCTGTTGTGCTGTCAGTCACAGTCTAAAAGTCGGCTAATTGAGACGGGGTCTTATGGTTTCAGCCCATCATGGCAGTGCAGTGGTGTGTTGTGTGAAAGGCTGTCACAGTGAGGTGGTCGGAGTGTTGATAACATACACTCATGTCTGTCTTCTGCTGGAAACCAGCATCACTGACGTTGACTCTGCAACTCAAACTGCTCCGTGTGAAGTTCTTGAGAAGGAAACTTTCTGGAAAGTTGCTCACGTGGTTTGTACACTGCTCTTGTAAGACAATCGATGATATATAAAATCAACCTAAATAGTCTTTCATACAGCAACGACAGGAAATGTTTGACCACTTACATGAAGACCATTTATGGTATTACTTAATTTGATGAGCAGTATTACTTATTTTATGCTTGAATAATTGCTGGTCTTGTGACTAGATATTATAATAGTATGTATTTTACCTTTGAGGTTATTTCTTTGATCCTTCTATACTAAATATATATACTTCTGTTTTGATTTTCAACTTCTAAGAAGTATTGCAACCTTATTAGGTTATGTGTATTTGTGTAACTTAAGAGAACTTAAGACCTATCTATGAGATTGTACTTTTAGTGTTTGGAACTCCTCGGAGGTTTGTTAACACTACAGTTAACGTGAGGATACACATTGAGCTCGCTACAGCCTCGGCATTAGACAGTCACACATCTGACCCATCTGGTATGAGGTACGTCTTTGGGATCCATGAGAAATTTGATGAGATTCAAACAATTCCAAGACTCTTTTTTTCCTTTTCCACTGCTGTAGCCAAAACACGTAACGGTTTAGTCATTGACCAGATTTCTCACCTGTTTGGCTTCATTGATTTCGTTGTTAGCAGGTGACCTGAGAACCCTGGGAAGGCTGCTGTCTTATTTTAACATGGAAGATGCTTAGTTGTGTTTGTATCTTTGAAGAGTAAACAACCATTAATACAGCCTGTAAATAACTGTGATTCCATGGTGTATATTTTACCATTTATTTATGCATTTATTTTACTACCGTAGTTATTTTACCTTTCACTTCATTTCTAGTGTATGTATGTGTCAGGATGTACAGTCATCTTTTCCATGGCAGATCACGATAAACTTTGAAGACGCGAAAAACGACTGGAGACAACAATGGACTATCATGGTCGAAACGCGCAGCTCTGCACGATGTTTTATCGCAGCGATGCGCAAAGCATTCCGTAAACTCTGGACCATTGAGTTAGAAGTTAACTGCCCACCTGGATCTGATCTGCTATGGTAATAATACTAGTATAGTAATTGAATCATAAACATTCATTTGTAAGAGATGTGGTGATGACAATTGTGATAGAATCTTAAGTTACCAGGAACAAATATGATGTGTTATACAATAATATGGATTTTCAATTGACATTTAAAAGTAGCCTACAAGTAGTCGTTGAAGAGGTAATCTGTTGTTGGTTATGGTTTGAACCACGTTCTAAACAATCTTGCACCCTTCATTGTATCATTTTTTTGAGGCAAACAACACAAAATCATTACTACTCGTTACTGACAGTGAAAACGTGTGATTGGCCCATCACTATGCTGCTGGAAGCAGCGAATGTTCTGTTTCATATTTACACACTGACGTTTCTGGGTGCAAGATGGCAGAAACTAATGGAAGTAATTGAAGACTTATTTGCAATTACTGTACTGTTTGTGATTCTGGTACAAAATTGTGAAATTTAATCGCATGAAGCTATGAAGGTTTTACATTGTAACTTAAATTTGACCATATTTGGTGAAATCACATAGAATGTAAGGTAGATTTGATGATTGGTAGTCTAATGTAGATATGCAGCTGGGAATGCTGTTGTACAGTAATTGACTAGACTCTAAACCTTGAGACAGACTACAGCTATCAATGAGGCAGTGATTGCCTTTCATGACAGACTGTTTGCTCGTCTGAACGTCTTAGCAACAAATGAAAGCATGTATTATACTGAATGTTTGCCATATTGTTTTGTATTTATTGTTCTGATACTGTATTTAATATGTTTGCTTGAAGCTTCTCTGCTGTGATCACTGCTTGATAGAATGTTTGTACATGTTGTATAATAAAATAATTTATGTAATTTTTGCTATATTTGCTATTGCTGCTGCAGTTTGGTACTATGTGCTGTGTATGAGATTGATGTTGCATTGTTATTTTGTTGTCATGGACTTAAAGGGGAAGGAAACGTTTTTTACATGGCGACTTAATATGTACATATACACTGTCCGAATATATATCTGACGTTTATGTCGACGGTTTATGCATTATAAGTGTGAAACTTAATTTTGAAAAGTCGTCCGTCGTTACTTATTTACTGTCAATTGATGCATGTCATTGTTTGGACCAATTATGTAAACATGGCCAGTCATAGATAAACTAGAGGTTTTAGCGATAGTTCTGATAGTGAAGAAGAGGTTACTACAGGCTGGGGAAGTTTTCCACAACCTTACGCTTTCGAGCCGACATCTGCTAGCGTTAACTATCATGATGACTCCGACCAGGGACTGCAGCCATCTCCTTAATAACTGCTGTTTATCTGATGGCAAACGGTGAAAACTAGCGTTCACATCCTTGTGAAAGTAATTTTTATATCCTGGAGCAACGCAATGAACACCAGAAACATTTTTTTTTATCACCGAGGTGTTACTAGCCATTGATTACATATTCGGTCCAACCAGTGACGTCATCGTGTGTCAATTGACAGTAAACAAGTAACGACGGACGACTTTTAATAAGTTTTACGCTTATAATGCACAAATCGTCGACATAAATATCAGATATATATTCGGGCAATGTATATGTACAAATTAAGTCGCCATGTAAAAGAACGTTTCCCTTCCCCTTAAATATAAGTACAAGAAATATTTCAGATTGTGACCAATCTAATTACTCCTCATGCATTACTCTTCTATATTCCTACAAAGCCGCTCTCTGTTTCATAAAAGTGGATCTGATAACCCATTCCAGAGGTATATTCATTCGAAATTTTCCAAGACGGCCTGCAGCCGCCTGTAGATCATTTGATCCGCCAACCCCGAAAACTCTACCCTAAAACCAAACTTGAAGTGGATTAGATGACCCGTTGCGGAGATATCGCCATTCTAATTTTTCCACATGTGCGGTTGGTTGTCAGGTCGGTCGTCAATATATAGGCAAATTCACTGATCTCATATACTCCACTTCACTACGTTCGGAACGTAGCATGTGAGGAGTAGAAATTATCAAAATAATGTTTATTGTTTGTACTGTTTTCTTGACACCAATCGAGTAGTTTACTTTTGAGTGCAGCTGTTAACATGAATATACAGCTGGTAATTCATGCCTAATATCAATTACTGACAATGACAGTGATGTTTCTTTCATACTTGTGACTCTCTTCAGCTGTTTTAAAAAGTACAGACAATGGTGTTAATATGGAGAGACCAAAAAAGGTTTAATTAATTTCAAGGAGTTTAAATGTGGTGACCCGTTCGACTGAACCAGTTGAAGTGGAGGCCTGTATAACAGTATTTTCTAGCGTCAGCCTTTCCAGTGGAATTGCCAACTCGCAGCTGGAACAAACGTGACACTGTAACATTAACTAGTAACTTTATTACAGTTCAGTCTTATAGGCTACTTAATCCGCTTGAAACGGACGTCGCATGAAAAGATATTTAATGCACTGTACAAAATCAATAATGATGCTGTTGTTCTGTCCTGTTGATAACGGCATTAGTAAACCTGGTGTTCGTGAGTAATTGGTTTACATGCGTGCACTGTCGCCTTTCTCACATTACAGGTAGCCTAATAGATCTATTGTGAGTCGTTCGTCCGCACTGTGTGAACATCAAACCTAATTTTTGTCTCATCATTACTCTGGTTTCGTCTTCAAAAACTCGCCACCACTACTATAGTTACTAGTCACAGGTGTCTGTTGTCGCCATGCACGCGTGCAGTGCAAATCGGATTATCATATGGAACAACACTGTTAACGGCGTCGTTCAAATGCTTACAGCCTGGACTCGGTAAATGCCCACCTGACAATAGGATCGAAGCAAAACATTGTCACATTTCGATACGTCCTTAACGATCCTCATCATATTCGTGAAAATCAGTCCAAGGTGTAGACGACTATTCGTAGGCCTGCACGTAGGCTACTTTTCATGATCTGGAGCATTTAGACAACTTTACAGCTTTTTTGTATTGCCTCTATTATTAAGTCTATATCATATAGTTGTTACCCTTGCTTTACCGTCAGTATCTCTTCACTCTACTATATGCACCACCTTACCCTTGGAATCGGCTTCCTTCTTTCCGACAACCTCATCCTGTTCACGCTTCTCCTGCGGGGTTCAACTCAGACGTATCACTTGATTACTATGTTTGTTTTAATTTTCAGTGCTATCCATAATCTCTCAGTCTTTCACTCCAACTTTAAAATCTATTGTTGCCTCCGTAGTCTGTTGGGCAGTGTTGGCTCCTTCAAGACTGCTTTCACGTAGGCCTAACGACTCTGACCGGACTCGCTACTCATCGACTTTTTGCTTTATTTTTCTTTATATTTTATTTTCTGGTCACGTGACCACCCGTCAACTATCCTATCATGTGTATCTAGTTAAAATCAAGTCAGGGGCGTCCCTGTCTCTGTTGGACAGTCCCTCTTAAGTAGAAGAAAACCGATCGTAAGGTAAAACAAATTGAAGGACAAAATCACACACACGCGGCGTCGCCACTCACTGCTGACATGTGAAGTGATGACGCTTTACGTTGCATTAGCAGCTAAAGAAGCGGCTTCAGTAAACAATTTGCCGACGTATCTTGGCGACAGCTGGCGCGTAGTCAATGCCGAGAAATATTGGGAGCACCTGATGACGTCATTCGAGCCCATACGTCACACAGTGTCAACGGATATTGCCGCCGCTGGCGCCAGATTATGTCTCGGTCGGTTCGCCCATATCTGCGACCCCGATGCCTCGGAGTGTCCACTGGGCCGACACCCGGATATAGGTCTCCGGTTTTGAGGGCTCGGACCGATGGAGCTGTTACGTAGCAGGACTATTTCCGTCGCCGGGTATACCTGAAAGACGCAGTCCTAGTCCATCACCCAAGCAATCGATCACGTGACCAGGCTGCCAAGGTTGGGGTGGGGCGGGAAGAGGTTCTCGGCGTAATTGATAATTCATCTTTCATGCTCGACCGGACCGGGTCGTCGGCGAGTGAGTGTACGTGGACGTGCGAGTAGACACTGCGACGATGATGTAACTGTGTGTCTGTCTGATCTACTGTCTGTTTCCGTCGTTGTTACACTGACTTCTGTTCAGTACTTCTCTCTGTCTCTCCGTCTTTCTGTCTGTCTGTCTGCATTTTTGTAATCCTGTGTCAGGTGCGCCAGGTGATCAGACCGTCTGTGGACTGCTGGCAAAGACATGACAACTTCAGAGAGCCAGGAGATTTTGGAGAGTTAGTTATAAGTGGAGAAGATTTCAAAAATTCTAACGGGATCACTCCCTAACGGGACCTTGAATGCAGGTGTAGAATTTTGAGAATTTACTGAGCCTTGTTCGACTAAAGTGTGATCAATAACGTGGACGACGTTCTGCTGATCTCGCTAGCCGTCACTTGCGATGTGATCAACCGCACGCGCGCCGTCGGACCTGTGATATACATTGTTCTGTGGCCGTCTAACGGACTCAGGCATTACGCGTTGGTCTCCCTCCGTCCGTCCGTCCTACACGGCAACTCGAGATACGAGCATATACCAAATATTTCCTTCCGCGTTCAGTACGCTATTCTGTTATAACGGATCGTCAGACCGTGCAGGGCCGTCATCTACCTTCATTTTAGCGCGTTCTACTAATTACAGATTATACCCTACACGTAAACGGTTGAAGCCTCGATTTTCTTAGTTGCGGAACTGCGCGAAGCATTGCGTTGGTTCGTCTGCGATAGCTGGGTTTTCTTGTATCATTATTTTTTGGTCACGTGTAGTAAACTAAGCTGAACACCCGCAGCTTTTAACGCACGTTAGACTTGTGTCGTATCGTATTGTTAAGTTCTTGAAATCTGACTTGACTATTCGACTAAAACTCACGAGTTTTGCTGCGAGTATGTCCGACATAGGCTATAGGAATCTTCTGCACTCCAGAGGGCGCCGCTATACCGGAAACTGATGCTCCTTTTCACCTTCTTTCACGCATGCGCGATACGTGAGCTATCGTAATTCAATTGTGTTTCTTGTACGCCGCGGCTGTCAGTGGAGACGAGACGCCTTGTTAATCAGAAGACGTGAAATTATCTCTCAATTCATGTCTCGTTTGTTCAGCGCTGTCGCACCGGTTCATAGCGGTAGTTGTGTCTGTACTCTGTGTGTGGTCCGTTATCCATTCCTGTCAATCAGTTCCGGGCAGTAATAGTGCGCCGGCGGCCGGTTAGCGCTGCAACCTGGCGAGACGGACGAACACGGAGCACGGTCCGCCGACTCCGTGGCCGAACGGTCGCTGTCACCACCCGCGGGCACAGCGTTCGTCAGAAACTTCGCGGCGCGTTTCAATAATGCACGCCGCATCGCTAACTACACACGTACGCGAAGGACCGTAAGGACGCTGTCTACGCTGCAGCTGCACCGGCATCTGTCCGTTTACATTCACACCACTATCCATCATCTTGACAAAACGTATTATTCTCAGTGTCTCAACTAGCAGTCTTCTCTCGAAAGCTAATCTTTCTGCTACTGCACCCGTTAAGCATATAAATAACTCATCTGTCACGACTCTATCACTGTCCAGATTCCCATCATTCAGAAATGCTCTTTCGCATAAAAAGTTAGCAGTAGTCTAGTTGGAACGCCCTGCTAAATCAACGTAATATGTACACCGCTGAAAAGTACATTCAATGGGCTATATGCAATAATTCCGTCGTCAACAATACGGGTCTATCTTCATTCGTTTAGCCGTTGTTGGCTCCCAAATCTGAGAAATCCCACGAAATTCCGACAAGATTCGAACTTATAGCAGGTCAAGGTCATCCAAGGTCATCGATCTCGGTGTCAATCGAAAGCGCATATGCGACTTCTTATTAGTCATTAATAGTAACTTTGGACGTATCTATGGTATCTCCTACCGTTTTCGAGATATTGACGTTTAAATCTAGAAAATGGTATTTTCCCCACCCCTCCCTTGCTTGTTTGACGTCGCGCTCAGGGGAATCCATCAGAATTTCCGGATAAAACTTACCCCACAAAAACAGAGTAACGAGGCTACCGTATGGTGAAAATTGCATTATTCTAACTTCAACCGTTTGTGAATGATCCACCCGTGTGACGGGACAGACAGACGGGCGGACGGGCGGGCGATTGCATATAGCGCGCTAAGCACATTATGCTAGGGCCTATATGCTATCGCGATCGCGCGCTAAAGACTAGAATGATGGGACTCTCCGGCGGTCAAGAATTATGACCATACATTTAGCCACTTTCACACAATACCATGAATTGACGCGGGCGCACAATAAAAACATAAAGTCATTTGGAGACTTCAGCTACAGTAGGCCTACGTCACTACTCACTACGTGTCTGTGTCTCGTACAATGACAGGCATAACCTAACTGTTGTGTAGCAGTTGATACTGAACGCCAAACATAACCTGCCGGCCGAATTGCTATGACGTAAACTTTTATTTATGTCTAACTCAAAGGAGATTTATTCGCGTCTCGACTTCGTACCACATTTACGCCGACGATGCGGTGCTGTGACACGGACGGTCTGTGGTGGAGTCAGCGGCTGTGACTGGTACTGACTGCAGCTGCCACTGCCACATCACGGCGGCGCTAAGACGTGCGAGTCGTGCACTCGAGTTGGTCGTTCAACACAGATTCGACGTCTGCTGTCACTGCTGCCAAGTTTAGCCAAGTCCTGTTCTAGCTATACATCACTTTACCTTCCTTCGCAGCGAGGTGAGCAGTCGCTTTGTAGGCTGTATAGTTGTATATCACGGCTGATAAACTTATATTTATTATATCAATCTTGCGCAGTTGCGCTGACAGTACTTGGCGATTATCACTCTAATCTAAAACTTTTTAGTGTTTATACCATCGCCAAAGGCTGTGGATGCATAGATAGA
>Ga0056114_1000768_pt1 | contig 12525 bp, 8 predicted proteins | sample WorMetHERISLAND1_FD_77005 | JGI IMG/M metagenome (GOLD analysis project Ga0056114, IMG submission 77005) | Marine gutless worms symbiont microbial communities from Max Planck institute for Marine Microbiology, Germany - Olavius loisae HERON... ...
AACAAGAATCTAGTATCTAGATACTTTTTATAATGTATCTGTATCTAAGATACATTTCTATAAAGTATCTTGTATCTGTATTTAAGATACATTTTTTGCTATGTATCTGTATCAGTATTTAAGATACATTGGAAAAGTATCTTACCCAACACTGCTAGTTAACTAATGTTATTCTGCTATTGATTACCTACTGTAGCTCTTCCTCTCAACCAGTGTCTTGAGTCATTATTCAGGCACTCTGCAGTCAGTGGTGATAGTGAGGGGATAACAGCAGCCCATCCTCTTCTCTCCAAGGTGTCAAGAGCATAAGAGCAATTTTCTGCTGGAAGTTTTTCTTAGCATCCTCGATGACCCATATGGGTGATGCTAGGTAAAATAAAAGCTCAGTAATTTTGCTGCGACCTGTTTCCAGTGACTTCAATGAATACAAATACAGTAAATTGTACCAGTTCTGACCAGACCTATTCATTTGTTCAACTTGTCAATTCCGTTTTGTACTTAGTGGTGTTTTGTCAACTTTGTCAATAAATGAAATGGCTATGCTATGCTGTGCTGTGTACAGTTCTGTCCTGTTTATATTAGCTGTCACTGGAACGCCGTACTCATGCACTGGTCACTTCCAGACAGACTTTATGGAACTGTGTCGACGAGTATGGCCGCCGTTTGTGCACACACCAAAAGTCTTATTACGACCTCACGCACTTCGGTCACCATTGGCACTTTCTGCACATGTTATCGAAGAGAAAACGCCAAAAACAAGCAAATCGAGTAAGAAGGAAGAACAAGAGAAGACAGAGACTCCAGTGAAGCCGGAAAATACAGGTCCGTATTTACTACAGACCACTGAGAACTTTATAACATAGCTGTGATTCTCATTACTTGTTTGGTTATGGTAGGCTTGATTTTGTTAGAACTTTTCACCTTCGTAAATTACAGTTTATAAGACGTATTTCATCTTTTGACAGTCGCTCAGTTATGACGGAATGTGTTGGGTATTACTCATTGTCGAAGGAGTTTAAGGACATGGTGTCTGTATATACTATTGACTTTATGAAATTGTCTTGTTTCGAGATTTGTGGGGGGGGGTTGTTTTCGATGTTTTTACCAGTTTGTGTTTTAATGATTGACGTTGATATTAGCTCAATGTCTCTGTTAGATTGTAAATTGTGTCCTCTGTCTGTCTGTTCTATTTCTTTTCTTTGTTTCTGCCTTTGTGGCGATTTTCAGCGGTGTTGTATGATAGTAAAACCTGGTATGTTGATTGTATAATATGCAAATGCAAAAGTTTAATTAAACTAGAAGGTATTTCGAGATGCCTCCATTAAACCCTACAGAAATCCCTGTGTTTGGGAGATGTTAGTTAATTTACTTAAGAGATGTTTTATGTTTCAGTACATCATCTAGCAATCAACTGTTATAGCAAGAAGTTGCACATATTACTGTTGGCAGAATGGGCAAACTGGAAGAGAGGGAAGGCCGGAAGCAACATCCTTCTGTTATGTACTGTGATGGTGAACGTGGTTTAGACTGAGTAACTTTTTAGAAGTCTGAACGTTAGATTAGCCAGTTGTGTGGTTGTTGCACAAAAGTTGTTTTTAATAGTAATTGTTTTAAATGGGGTTTATCTTGCTGAAAAGTGACATTTACTCGATAGTGATGACTGTGTCCAGAGCCAGTTGAGGTACCACCCAAGACATATGTTACCAAGGAGCGGTTTGAATACTTTAAGCCGTGCATTCACGTCGAAATGGATTATCCTGATAAGCTCGACTCTGTCACTGAAGTCTATGTACGAGGTATGTGACTTAGTTTTACTACATAATTATTAAACACATTTACTTTAATCTGTATTGTCACAATAGGTGTCGAGGGACATCCTTTTAATGTTTCTTTATTATTATGATACTCTGAACGTTTTGTTTTTTTTTCAACGCTTTGCATATGCATTCGCATAGTATTTTAAATCATATTTCTGCATGCCTTTGCTTGCATGTATTATTGCCGTGTCATTTGTTACATGTGATAGATTTTGCTTCATGACAAACGTGTAGCGATTGTCTTGACTTACTTGTGTGCAAGGCTGGAAAATTGACAAAGTAATGATGGAGATATTTCAACAATGTTGGACGTCTATGAACAAGCTTTATACAATCAAGTATGCAATGCATATTGTGTCCTTGATGTACTAGTTAATTCATTCCAGATGTAAACTGTAATCTGTAGTTCACTTCTTTGTATTGACACCACAGTGATATATAGACACCAGTTTGATACACGCATTGGTATTATTAATTGATTATTAACTGTTTTTGTTTGTGGCATTTATTTTCAATTTTCATATCTTTGAATGTTTTAATGAATACATTTTAAATGTATTTATAACTGCCCCAACTTGATTCTGGTAGATTTTTGTTTTGGGGAGGGGTGATAGTAGCTGTATGTGCATGTCTGAAAAATTTGACTTGTCTTAATGTAGTGATACATTGATAGATTTTCTAGCAACTTTAGCTTGTTACTAAATATGCCAAGAATGTTGGTAACTATGTAATGGCTTGTTGATCGTAGTGTTAAGTGATAGTTTCAGTGAATGATACACATTCCATTGATGTTTTTTGTGTAGCTTGTGGGGTGTTGGACTCACTGACGACACACTGGAGCTCTTTGCATCTTTTGTTCATGAATGTGTTACACTGAGGTTAGATTGCTGGCATTGTAGGTGTTATAGTACTCTGAATTACGGTGAAATATTCATAACTGTGTATAATATTGCAGCATTAATAAATTGTCATTGTGGCTTGTCATTGCTGTTGTTATTATGGACATTGCCTTCGTGAGCAGTTTTGCGTTATCATTGCTCAAAATTTGTTGCACATACTAATAAACTGTATTTTAGTTGTAGTCTGTCTTTGAGTGCATTCACTAAGCTTCATTCATTGTGAATATTGTAATATATATTTTACTATTGCAGTGCTGGCACGTTGGATAGCACACTGTATGTGATACTTGTGTATGTAAGATGGACATTTTTTTGCAAATGCTGTCAGCTGTGTTGTGAATGTCTGTTCTGGTGTAATTGATCGTTAGGATATTGTCGCTGGACAACAACCATGTTCCTGGTGAAGCGTGGCATCTGCTGTTAAACGACAACTGCTCGTTAGTAGTTGAATCTCTGTTAATCACTGTGTCTAATGATGATGACTATCTTCTATGGCTCATTTCTTTGAATTGAATTTTTAAGTTAATTGTGGCTGTTAGGCCACTAATTTTTGGTCTGTTTTGTCACTTTTGTGACATGATTAATTACTTTAATTGTGCATTAATTTTGGATTTAACCAGTACACATTGTAGACTGTTAACAAGCTAGTGAAAGTTTCAAATACATTGAAAACATTGTGTTCGAGGACTCCTGTTCAAAGTCACAGTCCTATGCCAAACAACAGTGACACAAATGCGTCAGAATTGTGCAGCTTGCAACTTTGCTGTGTAATTTTTTCAACTCTGTTAGACCAATCTCATACACTCTTCCTCCCCATCATATGTGGATGATTTGCTTAGCAGAGTTGATGCTGTTAGCTGATGCACTGTGTAGAGTGCAGCAGCTGTCATTGAGGTACAATGGCATAACAGACATCGGCGCAAAGCAGATCGGCTTATCTCTCGGAAATTTCACACGACAAAACCAGAAGCTGGTGTCTCTTAATCTTACTGGCAACAAGATTGGCGACATGGGGGTGTGTCATATTGCTGAGGTAACATTGCTGTAATTATGACATTTTTTGTATCAAATTGCACATTTTGCTCGATGATGTTAATTTGTCGGAGTAGTTAAGTTTAACAAAGTTGAATTTGTTCCAGTGCTCTAGACATATTCATTAGGTAGCACTTGGTTCAAAGGGTTTGTTGTTGATTGTTGGTCGAAGAAGGCATTTCTAAAATCCATTTTATTCACTTGCGGTTTATATCTTCATGGTACATCAGTATACAGACTGATAACTTCATGTTGTATGTTGTTGACTTCAAAACTGTCAGATCAGTGGATAAATCGATCGGGCATATATTGTGTAGTTATAAACACAATGCCATGATGGTCAAGATAGTCCTGGTTAATATACATTATATGATATTGAATGACATTTTCGTACAAACTGTTGACTCACCATGTCTTCATTTCACCCAACTTGACCACCCATCTCTTGATTGATAACAGAGTAGTAGCTATCACTCGGACTGCAAATGTTTAGTAGTTAGATGTATTTATGTGTACTTATAAAACTTAAAATCTGTTACATTATGAGCTATGACACGATATAATACTATATTATGAACAGGCATGTAGTCTAGGTCTTGATATCTTGGTCTCGAGATGGTCTCTAGGCGTACCTTTGAAACGTCTCGGTCTTGGGGGAAGCTTGAAGGTCTCAGTCTCCCTCTTGTCTTGGACTCACAGCTAGAAGTTTTCAGTTTACTACCACACACACACACACAAACAAGAAGCAAGCTGTCACTAATGGATTGTGCATCCACTGATGCACTCGATTGTGGCTTAAATTATTGGCAAAAGCACGTCAAATTCTTGTCAATACCACTGTGAAGATGTATCAACAGCCACTGAGATATACAATTTGGCCAATTGCTTGAAATAGTGATAGGTAAAATGACTGTGTGCCTTCTTCATTTTCACATTTATGTTCTTGTTTACAATGTAAACTGTTTTACTTGTTTTACATACTAGTGATCTGTAAGGTCTTGAAAACATCTTGGTTTCACCATTCAAGGTCTGTGTCTTGTCTTAGTCGCGACGTTCACAGTCTTGTTTAAATGAAAACCAGTGACACTATACATGGGAAATATATGGCTGCTAAAGATAAGTGTAAATGTGTGTGTTTGAAATGCGAGTAGGCTGACTTGGCATCTTTATGTGTGCCTGTATTTGGGACGTTATGGTTTGCATGTGTTGACAGGGATTGAGATTCAATCGCTGTTTATTGTCACTGAGTCTTGCTTATAACTGCATCGGCGACGCTGGCACAAAGAGTCTGGCTGGGGTTAGTGACTTAATATCTATGATTATACTGGAGATTGATTATTTCAGAATGAATCCACACAACTCAGCTAATGATGAAGCTGAGGGCAGATGAAACTGCTGAAAATAATCATGTTAACTTTTAACATTATTTACTTTTGTATTATTATTGCTGTCAGATTATGATGACAAACGGGAAATTTTTAGTGAAAATTAAAAAATTGACCTTTTCCATAATCAGTTTTATTTGCTGAAATCTTTTAAAGTTGAAATAATGTGATAAAATTATGAAATCTTAGTAAAATTTTATGCGATTCTACATTGTCATTTAAAGAAGTGTGATTGATATTAGTGAAACATCCATGTATGTAATCAGTATTTTGGTTTGTCATGTGACATGCAGGTTATATCGCGGTTTCCACTGAGACATGAAGAAATCGTTGCCCGTCGCAAACTGCTGTGGAATTATGTCGATCGGAGTTCAACACGTCCTGTGAGCTCAAACACTGTGCAGCTACTGAATATTTATATATTTATATCTTTTATTATCTATCCTTTTGTGCTGATGTTCTGTTATATGTGACACAGTTTATTTTTATGTGACAGTGTTGCCGACCTTCCGCCATAGTCGACGACAATAGAAGTAATTTACAACGTTAATTAATAATTTCTTTCCACAAGAACCGACATGTTGTTTTTTTATTCCAGGAACACGAACCGTCAGGTGACATAATAATTGCATACTAATGAGTTCCAGTGAGGCTACTTATAAAATCAATTATATCCCAACAACAGTCATATTTTTTTATGGTGTGTTTTTTTGTAGTCTTCGCCAACTGTCAGACGAGAAAAGTCAGAAAGCCGTGAGACAACTGGCAGTGTTCGTAGCTTAGTAACGGCAGCTTCTTCAAAGCCCAGCAAATCAACAAAGCCGAAGAAGGTTCATGTATTAATATAATGCTGTGGGTCATTATGAGACTGGAGCATTTTTACATTGCTGAGATATCTGTAGAAAAGTAGATTAGATGTTTATATTTTGATGTGTCTATGGTAGAGTGACGGTAAAGGAGTTAAGGAAGAAGATACTAAGGTGAAAGGCAAATTGAAGGAAGCTGAAAAGTCGGTAAAACGAGGTAATTGTTATTTAACTGTCTGCGCTGTATCATGATATGTGTATTACTCCTACATTTGATGTAAAACAACTGGTTTAATTAATAATGCTGTTGACTTTAATTACTGCATCCACACAGTATATACATGTAATATGAATTCTTGAATTCCATAACACTGCTGAGTGTCGTCCTGTACTGGTTGGAAAAAGATTGCTGACAAACATTTGCTAACACCTGTTGAAATAACAACGAAAAAATTACCGATGTTTATGGAATTTGGTAGTTCATGCTTTCTTGTTGTCGCAGGTCGACTTTTGACATTTTGTTGATTGCTATTATAGTACATCATTTTGTCCTAATGCCAACATTGCTATTGCGTTACATCTGTTGGCTGATTGTTGTTTTGCCGTGAGATGTATTCTTCTGTCATGACCATGAGCAGTGTGAACTATAAAAGGTGGCACATCTTTTTGTGATAGTATTGTATTGTGTAATCACGTGTTATGCATTTGTAACATGTAAAGACAGTTTATCTCGCCGCTCAAGTGCAGGTATATTTACCACTCTTCGCTTACAGTACAGCTGTTTGCATGTTTTGGTTCATCCTGTTCTAGCTTAGACCGGCTGATGTTACAATTTCCCGTAGCTGTAATTTCCTCAGTTCATTGTCATTCCAAGTAGAGACATTTATCTTAAAAACGCTGTTGTCCACTCCTGTAGTATTGTAGCTGTGAGCACTTCATTATGTCCGCTTTTGTGCACTGAATGGTAGTGTGCTTTTGCAGTTTCTGTGCAATTTCACTGCACCATATCAGGTGAAACATGGCCCTGTCACATGCCAACATTGAATCCTATATTTCCTATTGGTAGACTGGTATAGTGCAGTTCTGCAGTGATTGGTATAGCCTACTCACTACATGTATAGATGCATGTAGTGTGTATGCAACACTTGTTGATCAAGCCACAAGTGTGTGACACAGATTGGCCCTGCAGGCATGTTTGCAGCACAAACCAGGCTGACAAGTCTCAGGTGGGGTGGAGGGATTTGTGACAGACATTGTACCAGTATACTTAGCCCTGCTCAGCCTAAGATTACTGCGTCATTGAATGTCTAATCCATACTAGGTTGTCTGTGTCACTGCGTCAGCCTGGACCACAATGCCCACATGTTGTTAGCCACCAGTCTGTTCTAGCAACAGCTGCTGTTAGTCACATATTTTGGCATTCTGTTTTCAAGTGTCCATGCAGGGACCAGCATTGAATTGCCTGTAAATTCAACAATGGCCGCTAGTCAAAGATTTTTATAGAAGACAAAGTGCCACCCCTAGAATATTCATATACACTAGAAATCCTGACTCGTTTATTCAGCACAGACCAGGAATTGAACCCAGATTGGTGCTGGTTACGTCTGCCTTGACACTAAGGCAGGCATCTGTTTAATTTGTAAAAGTCTATTAGTTAAGTGACACGTGGAATGGATGCAGTGCACTGCCTTGTTCCACGGTTGAAATTGTAGTTTGCACTATTATTTTGCACTGCGCATCAGGTCTGATAACCCCGGTAATAGCTGTGATCACGTCTGTCTCTCTGTCTGTCTGTCTGTCATGTTGTTGTGTAATTTAAACAAAAATGGGCCTACAATCATGTGGTTTTCACCAAAGACTCAAGTTTTTGGCAATCTGAAGATGTTACAGAAATTTAAATGGTGTTAAATCCTCAATGAGACAATGTAATTTTTTACAGATGTCCTCGTTCTGGAATTCAGCTCGTAAAAACGAATTTGCTCACTTCAAGCAAGCTACAGGCAGCTTGCTGCTGCTTGCTGCTCTTGCTGCTATCGTAGCTTGTATAACTTCTTTCAGTCCACAAATGGCAATGTTGAGCATGGTTATAACAACGTGCCTACTACACCATACATATTATAGCATCACAGTTCCTAGATAACTGCACGATGCTTCTGCAAATGTCGTGGGGAGTTGTTATTGCGAATTTGCAGCTATATTACAGAAACAGTGCAAGTCAGCACCAACGTTACTATACAGTAGAATGTGAATATGAAGTCATATGCAATCTATCAAATGGTGCCATTTCCAATTTCAATGACCTTGAGTGACCCCTAATCCGGGTTTCAAGGTTGTGGTACTTTTCAAAGTCAAATATCTCAAAAATTGTGCATTGAGACAAAGTTACTATGGGACACTTGTAGAAAATTGTAGACACATTATCGAATGGTACCAGCTTCGATGCTGTTGAGTGCCCTCTGACCTATGATCAACTGGTGCACAGAGTTTGCAGGCTGTGTAAAAAAGTTAATGCTTTGGAATGGAAGTGAGATAAACCATGCATGTTCATGGCCTTGATTGTTCATCTTGCCCAATGTGATAGCCTTAGATCTAACAGTTACAATGTGGAGACCATGAGAGTGCAGAATTTTGGGTTCTGGAGCCCCCTTTCATCGGGTAATCCCCTAACAGTTTTTCATTGGTCCTATAGTCAGCAACTGACAGTGATATGTCAGTTTCACATATTTCTACCTTTTTACAGTGTGATACAAGCATGATGTATGCTATGGCACCATGTCGCTATACCTCATTGTCCATTTGGTAGCAAAACAATGTTTTCAAATTCTGCAGTCTTGTAAATAAGACTTGTCAAGATCAAGACCAAGACTATCGGTTCAAGACCGAGACCAAGACCAAGACTTCCATTTTTTTATCGAGACCAAGACTTTTTAGCCAAGACCAAGGCAAGACTTTTTATTTCGAGATCAAGACCAAGTCCAAGACTTTTTATCGAAGCTCGGAATTAGCTGCTACCCGTAATATTACCAGTATGACTGCAGTAATATCACATATATACACACAGTCACCTGTACTGATCACATTCTGTCCCTCGACTATGAATAAACACAGTAATCATCATCATGTCACTGGCATCATTGTTTCACCACTATATGCTGTCATCTGTAGACTACCTATCAGTTCTTTGAGTTCATTGTCTCTGCAAACTTCAGTAAGTTCAGTTGCATTTTGCAAACATCAGGTCACACAGCAGCAGGTCAGACATCCTGGCTCTGTGAGGCCTGACAAACAGAACTCCGTGGAATAAATAATGCACTTCAGTTCAAAATCGAATAAAGTAAGTAAACTTTGCTACTTGATCAGTAACTGTGTACTGGCCTACACTATGCTACACGTGTAAATGATGACATGTGCTTAAACAACAATGTCATAGGCTCTAATTTTCATTCATCAACAAGGACGAAAAAGGCTTGAAAATGCTCAAGACTTTTTGTCAAGACCAAGATCAAGACCAAGACTTTTATCTCAAGACCAAGACCAAGACTCTAGGTTTCAAGACTTGCGTTTTTGTCCTCGAGGCGCCTCGAGACCAAGACCTTGGTCTCGAGGACTACATCACTGGAATTCTGGTAGTCCCATTATCTTAATTATTGCCTGAGTCTTGACTCCAGACACTAGCAAAAGTCAGGACACCCATGTAAGTGCAGTTACCTTATCTGGGGGAAACAATATATAAACATTTACAGTGTTTTGTGCTCTTGCGATCTGATATCTGAGCTTAAGACATATACACTACAAAGTGAACCTATGAGTGACAGGATATGGAAGAGTCATCCAGCCCCTCCAGTCTTCTTAGGTCGCAGGCTGGCTTTCATTCTATTTGTCAGTAAGCTGTGTAATTTACAGGTGATCAGACCATTAATTCTATGTACTACTTGGATTGCAGCAACTGCAGTGATAGATGCAGCCAAGGCTATTGGAAAGAAACCTGACAAGAAGGGCAAAAAGTTGTCATCGCAAGCCGAGCCTGAAGTTGGTTGATACAATCTGTTCTATGTTTTCATGCATATGTTACATATGTGTTGTCATTCAGTAACTTTGGTTGCCAACACCAACGGCATGACTAAGACAGTGCTAATCAGGGCCAAGACCAAGACAATAAAAAGACTAAGACCATGAAAATACTGGATCGAGACCAGACTTCACGTCATCATCAGTAGTGTTGTGATAACATTTGTTGCTAAATAGGAGCTGTTGTCTTGTCAAGCTAATTATTTGGGTGTTATGACATCAGTAGGCTATCATCTAGCCAGCTGAGAATTTTGATGAAGTATACTAAATTGTGGTTGCTTCTGTGAAATTTGAGGACTACAGTTTATCATTGTTAGCTGCTGTTTACTGACACTTGCGCGTAGCATTTGCATGATGATAAAACAGTGCTTTATTGAAATAATGATTTGCCTGTTGGTGGCTTAGATACTGTCATTATCACCAGTGGAGGTAAGTTAAGATGTGGCACAGCATTGCCTGCCTTGAGATTTTTCTTCTCAGAATAATTCCATTTTTAATTCAAATTCAGTTCTGGTGGAATAATTTTACTTTCAGTTCCATTTATTTTTTTGCTGAACCAATTGTTGTCAGAATTATATTACATACAGTTTCAGTTATGTTAATACCATAGGAATTACTCTGCTTCAGAACAGATAATATTACTTCAGATTCAACTTCAGAATATTTCTACAGGAGTTAGCAGCACAAATAATGTAAAACTTTCATTTGTCAACTTCACAAGCAGGACAAGTGATTCTTTGAGCCAGTTACGGCCTCAGTTGTCAACATACCACACAGTGATAAGATGAGCTCGGTATATGCTGGTAAGGCTGGTGCACAGGTCATCAGCAATGGGATTAAGATGACTCTAGATGTTGGGCTCAGTACTCTTGAGCTATGGGATGCTTTGCCATCCTTGACAACAGTTATCTTCTGATTTAACTGTCCTATCATGGAATCATGACGCATGTGAAAAGTTGAAGCACTATATGATGCCATAATCTTAGCAGCTAGGAGTGGCTGTAAAACAATTACTACTTCAACTGCTTAGCAATAATTTCAGTTTTAATTCAATTCTATATAAATAATTTTGGTTTAATTTCAGTTTTAGTTCTCAAAATAATTTCAATTACTGCTGTACATACAGTTAGTTACCTGATGTTAATTATTTTGCTTCTAATTTCGTTACAGTTAACAAACACATTGCTGTATTTTTGCCTGCATGGTGCAACGAACATTGAGTATTGAGTGATTGCACTTCTTGCTTGCTTGTTTTTGACCTGTCTGGTTGGAAGGCATTTGGGCAACAAAACATTTCGGTGATTGGTCATGTGGAAATGACAATGGCAAATAATTTGGTTGACAGAATGTTTAATGATGTTGTCTTGTAGTCCACATAGGGTAGTTTCAGTAGTCAGCATCGTGCTTGAAACTGGTTGTGTCCATAAAAATGTGTCAAGATGCTGTAAGAGATGTGAACCTGTGAGGGTCGTGTTGCCATTAATAATAAAGCCGCAGACTAAAGATGGCACTAGTGACTGGAGAATGGGCCGGGATACCAATCGGTGGATGCTTTGGAGCTGACGCAGGACCACAAAGCAGGCAATGACTGTTTCATGAAGTATGATTTCATTGAGAGTTGAGACAACATCGGCATCTGTGTACATCGCAAGGTCATGGACCACAGTGACTGGTCTGACTTAATTGATGCCAACTCACAGCAGATGCTGCTGCGGTAATTGATGAAGCCATCAACTGGTGGATGTCCGTGAGGTCTCAGTCTTTGCTGAATCTAAATGGATCCTGTTTGACTGTATCCAAGATGCAACATCGTCAGTGCACTTGAAGATTCTGCCACGGAGCACCAGTGACTCAGATGGTTGACAAAACCCATAGATTGATCATTTTTATAAATTTCTATGTAATTGTGCTTTCTGTGGTCTGTAGCGCCAAATGCTGCCTAAATGTCTTTTGTCCAATCATCTTGTTGCCCAAGCATCCGACCTGTATGTCGTTATTTTCAAATATTACTGTTGTACAAATAACTTGAGTCAAAAACTGAAGAAGAACTGCTGAACATGCGCAATAAATGTCCTGTATTGTGTTGTATGCTGTCATGCATCTTTTGATGTTGTGATATTTTCTCGCTGAAGTAAAGCAATTTGTTCAGTGAAGTTTTTCTTTGCATGGCATTTGTTGTTTCAACATGTTCAGTGGCTGTTTTATTTGTTAACAGCATAAGAAATATCAGAGCCGTACCATGGCTTATTTTGTATACGTCATTGTTAGGTAACTGTGCATATTATGGCACATAAAATCATTGATAAAATGATTGTAATTTTTTAGTTTTTCATTATGTTAGTCTTAGTTTTTGTAACTGGTTTTGTATACACAAAAGGAGATAGCTGTTAGAATTATATTGTTCTATATTGTTCATTTTTGTGAATTTAACACATTAATTATTCAGTAAAACTGTCAAACTTTCACATCACATCCTACACACACTACTACCATCACCATCCACCGCATCACAGAACTA
>Ga0056114_1000769_pt1 | contig 12525 bp, 16 predicted proteins | sample WorMetHERISLAND1_FD_77005 | JGI IMG/M metagenome (GOLD analysis project Ga0056114, IMG submission 77005) | Marine gutless worms symbiont microbial communities from Max Planck institute for Marine Microbiology, Germany - Olavius loisae HERON... ...
GAAACCCACGAGGACTGGCTCGAGGCCAACCGCTACATCAACATGAAACTACTCGAGGAGCACAAACGAGAACTCATGAAGGAAGCCGCCTAAGGGCGGCTCGGCATGGCCGGCGCTGCGATATCTGATGGTCATCGTGCTGATCTTCGTCATCATCAACCTGTTGGTCGACATCATGTATTCCATACTCGACCCGCGGGTCCGGCTGCAGGACATGAAGGGATGACCGCGCCTCAGGATTCATCGGCCGTCGCCACCGCCGAAGAGGTCGCTGGCGAAGTCGCCAAGACGGTCAAGGTCGAAACGCCGTTGCAGCGGTTCCTCTCGGACTTTTTCGAGAGCCGGGTCGCCACGGCGGCGCTTGCCGTTCTCGGCGGGATTATTTTCATCGCCGTTTTCGCGCCCTGGATTGCGCCAACCAACCCCTACGACCTGGCCACCGTCAGCGTCATGGATGCACGCTTGCCTCCCGGCACCGAGAGTTTCGAAGGCATCACCTTCTGGCTCGGCACCGACGGTGCCGGCCGCGACCTTTTGAGCTCCATATTCTACGGTCTCAGGATCAGCCTCGGCGTTGGCGTCATGAGCGGCCTCATCGCCATGTGCATCGGCGCCACGGTTGGTTTGACGGCGGCCTATTTCGGCGGCCGCGTCGACACCGTCATCATGCGTATCGTCGATATCCAGTTGAGCTTTCCGGCCATTCTGGTGGCTTTGATCCTGCTCGCCATTCTCGGCAAGGGCGTCGACAAGATCACGATTGCTCTGGTCATCGTGCAATGGGCCTATTATGCGCGTACGGTGCGGGCCAGTGCGCTGGTCGAGCATATGTGGAGGCGGCGACCTGCCTGGCGCTGTCGCACAAGCGGATCGTCTTCAAGCACCTGCTTCCCAACTGCCTGCCGCCGCTGATCGTGGTCGTCACCGTGCAGACGGCGCACGCCATCTCGCTGGAAGCGACGCTCAGTTTCCTTGGCGTCGGCCTGCTAATCACCGAGCCCTCGCTGGGACTGCTCATCGCTAACGGGTTCGAGTACATGTTGAGCGAGAAATACTGGATCTGCTTCTTCCCCGGTGTCGCGCTCCTGATCACCATCGTCAGTATCAATTTGGTCGGCGACCAGTTGCGCGACGTGCTCAATCCGCGGCTGCGTAAGTAGGGACAACTATGGCCGACACGCCGACCCTGGTCGTCGAGGATCTGGAAACGCACTTCTTCACCAAGGACGGTGTTGCCAAGGCCGTCGACGGAGTCAGTTTTTCGGTCGACAGTGGCGAGACCATGGGGCTGGTCGGCGAATCCGGGTCCGGCAAGTCGGTAACCGGGTTCTCGATCATCGACCTCGTCGATCCGCCCGGCCGCGTCGGCGGCGGGCGTATCCTGTTCGAGGGCGAGGACCTGGTGACGGCCGGCGAGGAACGCATGCGGCAATTGCGCGGCAACCGCATCGCCATGATCTTCCAGGACCCGATGATGACTCTCAATCCGGTCCTGAGGATCGACACCCAGATGATCGAAACGGTTCTCGCCCACGAGAAGACGGACCGGGGAACGGCGCGCAAACGGGCCCGTGATGCCCTTGGGCAAGTCGGCATCCCGTCGCCGGACGAACGGCTCAAGGCCTATCCGCACCAATTCTCCGGCGGCATGCGCCAGCGCGTCGCCATCGCCATCGCGCTCCTCAACAAGCCGGACCTGATCATCGCCGATGAACCGACGACGGCGCTCGACGTGACCATCCAGGGGCAGATCCTTTACGAGGCCCAGAAGCTGTGCCGGGAAACCGGTACGGCGCTGATCTGGATCACCCATGACCTCGCCGTGATCGCCGGCCTCGCCGACAAGATCAGCGTCATGTACGCCGGCCGCATCGTCGAACAAGGTGCGCTCGATGATGTCCTCGACCAGCCGGTGCATCCCTACACGATCGGTCTCCTGGGTTCGGTCCCCGGCCACAACACGCGCGGCAAGCGGTTGCATCAAATTCCCGGCATGACGCCGTCTCTGCTGAGCTTGCCCACGGGCTGTGCGTTCAAGGCTCGGTGTCCGGTTGCGGACGCCGATTGCGAGTCGACAATCGCCATCACCCAGCCGATCTCCGAACGCAACGTCCGTTGCTGCCATCCTCAGGTCGAACCGACTGCGCACGGTTCCGAGGTGGCCGCCGATGGGGCACAGGAAGCTGCGCCATGACGGCCATGCTCGAAATCAAAGGTGTCCACAAGGACTTTGTCAAAAGGCTCGACATGGCGGCGAAGATCGCCGCCCGGCTCGGCGCCGATGTCAAGGAGGAGGTGGTTCACGCCGTCGACAACGTGACCATGGATGTCGCCAAGGGCGAGGTGGTCGGACTGGTCGGCGAGTCGGGTTGCGGCAAGTCGACCCTCGGGCGCATGGTTGCCGGCATCTTGGAGCCCACGGCGGGTGAGATCTTCTACCAAGGGAAAAAGGTCGCCGGCCAAGGGGAAAGCGAAAAGTCGCAGGCCATGCTGGCCATCCAGATGATCTTCCAGGACCCGTTTGCGTCCCTCAATCCCCGGATGAGGGTCGAGGACATCGTCGGAGAAGCGCCGGTCGTTCACAAGATCGTCGCCCAAAAGGACATGGCTGATTACGTGCGCGAGGTTATGCTGCGCATCGGCCTCGACCCGGAGTACATCCGCCGCTACCCGCACCAGTTCTCCGGAGGCCAGCGCCAGCGTATCGGCATCGCCCGGGCGCTCGCCGTTAAGCCGGATTTCCTGGTCTGCGACGAAGCCATCGCGGCGCTCGACGTGTCGATCCAGGCCCAGGTGATCAACCTGTTCATGGACCTGCGCGAAGACCTGGATCTGACCTATCTCTTCATCAGCCACGACCTCAGCGTCGTCGAGCACATTTCGGACCGCATCGTCATCATGTATCTCGGCCGCGTCGTCGAAGTGGCGCCGACCGACGAACTTTTCGACCAGTCGAACCATCCCTACACGGTGGCGCTCCTGAAGGAGGTGCCGCGCCTCGATATCCGCGGCCTTGATTACAGCCCCATATCGGGGGAGATCCCGTCGCCGCTGGATCCGCCGCCGGGCTGCCATTTCCATCCGCGCTGCCCGCACGCGACGGAGCGCTGCCGGACGGAACAGCCAAAACTGAGAGAAATCGCTCCGGGCCGGGTCTCCGCTTGCCACCTGAACGACACCACGTGATGCTGACCTGGTTTACCGCGACGGCCGTCCCCTTGGTGCGGATAGTCCGGATATGAATCCGTCGGTATTCCCCAGGATCGAGGCCGGCGGCGACGCCCATACCTTCGGGCGGCAGATCGGCGAACGGGTCGGAGCGGCTTTCAGGGAGCGCGTGTTGGGGCAGCCCGAGTTCGCCGAAACGGCAAACCTGTGGAAGGGATCCGACTACGTATCGGACCTGTCGCAGCGGGCCCGTAGCGCCTTTCCCCGCTACCACAGGGAACTGGAGGGAATGGCCGACGGTGCCGGCGTCGATCCGGACGATCTGTTGATCTGGAATTTAAGGGGCGACCTCCGGTTTCCGCCCGACATGGCGCCGGCCGCTGCCGCCGCGCTGTCGGATAGCTGCACGACCGTCATGATTCCCGGCGACGACAATAAGCCCGGCATCATTGCCCACAACGAGGACGGTGCGCCGGAACTGGACGGCGGTTGTTACTGGCTGTCGGCACGGCCCGATGATGGTCTCGCCTTCGAGAGCTTCCTCTATCCGGGCTTGCTTCCCGGCAATGCCTTTGCCGCCAATTCGGCCGGCCTGGTTCAGACGATCAACAACATCCGCGTCCATGACCTGAAACCCGGGGTGCCACGTCATTTCATCACGCGGGCCGTCCTCGACTGCCGTACACTGGACGAAGCCGTCGCGGTGATCGGCCGTGAAGACAGGGCGGCCGGTTTCCACCACAGCCTGGGGCAGGCGGGAGACCGGCGCCTGTTGTCGGTCGAGGCACCGGCCAGCGGTTGCGCCGTGCGCGAGGTGGCCGAGGGGTCCGCCCACGCCAACCATTTGATCGACGAAAGCCTTATCGATATTCCTCAGGCCGTCACTGAATCGTCGACGATACGGCAGGCGCGGGCCGATGAACGCGGCGCCGCGGGTGCTGGGAGCGCGGCGGACGCGGAGGCCATCCTGGCTGATGATGAGATTCTCCGGCGCCCCGGCGACGGCATGGACGACTACGGCCGGACGCTGGCAACCGGCGTTTTCGCCATCGAGGCGAACGGGGTTCATTGGACGGTTCACCATAAACCGGAACAGAGCAACGTTAGGGAAGGCCGGATCGACGTCGGATGAACACTTCCGGACGGCCGGTGCCCGCGATCAATCATACGGGAGAAAGGTATGCGTGAGGAACGGTTGGAATCGGTTTGGCATCTTGCGGCGCCGGAGGGAGAACGGCTGCCGCTGGTCTTCGATTCACCGCACAGCGGGCTCGAATACCCGACCGATTTTCGGCCGGAGGCCGATATGCGTCGGGTCCGCAACGCCGAAGACGCCCATGTCGACGACCTATACGGTGATGCCCCGGACAACGGTGCGATGCTACTGAAGGCGCTGTTTCCGCGCATCTACATCGACCCCAACCGGGCGGCGGACGATCTCGATCCGGACCAGATCGACGGCGGCTGGCCGGAACCGACACGTCCGGGACCGAAAAGCAAACTTGGAGTCGGTCTCGTCTGGGTGCGAACCCGGCCCGACATCGCGCTCTACGACCGGAAGCTGACGACGGCGGAGATCCGCCATCGGATCGAGACTTATCACCGGCCCTACCAGACAAAGCTCGAATCCCTGCTCGATCAGGCTTATCAGAGATCCGGCGCCGTCTGGCACGTCAACTGCCACTCGATGCCGGCGATCACCGACGAGATGTCGCCGGAAGGGGAGGCCGGTCTCGAACGTCCAGATATGATTATCGGCACCCAGGACGGCACGACCTCAGGGCCGGAGTTCACAGAAAGGGTTCGAGCCACGCTCTCCGGTTTCGGTTACGACGTCAGGGTCGACGAGTATTTCAAGGGCGTCGAGTTGATCCGCGCCTTTTCGGACCCGGCCGTCGATCGCCACAGCCTGCAGATCGAGATCAACCGCGGCCTCTTCATGAACGAGGAAACGGGCGAGCGATCGGAGAACTACGGCACTCTGTGCGCCCATATCACCGGCCTGGTCAAGGCGCTCGCCGGCTACGCCCGGGAGAAGACGGGCAGGTAGCGGTTCAGATCGGCAGGGCGGTTTTGTAGACGACCTGTTTGAGAGCGAAGCTCGACTTGATGGAAGAGACGCCGGGCACCCGGGTCAGGTGGTCGAGCAGGAAGCGTTCATAGGCGGCGAGGTCGGCGGCGACGACGCGCAGCAGGTAGTCGGCATCGCCAGTCATCAGGTAACACTCCATCACTTCCGGCCGTTCGCGGATCGTCTCCTCGAAAGTCTCCAGGTTCTTCTCGATCTGCCGCTCGAGGGTGACGTTGACGAAAACGCTGACTGGCAAGCCGACCCGGTTCTGGTCGATAAGCGCCACGTAACCCTTGATGATGCCGTTCTTCTCGAGATTCCGGTTGCGCCTGAGGCAGGACGACGGCGACAGGTTGACCCGTTCGGACAGTTCGACATTGGTCAACCGCGCGTTCTCCTGCAACTGGATGAGGATTCGCCGGTCGATATCCTTCAAAGAATCATTTGGCATAAATCACTACTTTTTCACAAAAAACAGGCCTAATCCACTAATTATATCTAGAAAATTTCTGGAGAACGCAAGGATCAACCAGCGGCGTTGAGGTATCCTGTAGGACCTTCCTTCATGGAGCCCGTCACATGGTAACCGCTGAAAAGACCGCGCCTTCGATCCCAACCGGTCCCCTGGCCGCGAACGAGTTGGCCATTCTCGGCCAACTGGAGAAAAAGGTCCTGTGGCTGGCCAGTTGGATGATCCACAACGCCAACCACGTCCGGCCGAGCCGCGACGGAATCAAGGTCGGCGGCCATCAATCGTCCTGTGCGTCGGTGGCGACGATCATGTCGGCGCTCTACTTTCATGTGCTCAAACCGCAAGACCGGGTCGCCGTCAAACCCCATGCGTCGCCCGTCTTCCATGCGATCCAGTACCTGCTCGGAAACCAGGGCGTCGAACAGTTGCAGAAATTCCGCTCGCTCGGCGGGGCGCAATCCTATCCGTCGTGGACCAAGGACATCGACGATGTCGACTTCTCGACCGGTTCCGTCGGGCTCGGTGTCGGCGCCACCCTGTTCGCTTCCCTGATCCAGGACTACGTGCGCCGCCACCGCCTTGCGGACGACAACGGCGAGGCCGGGCGCATGATCGCCGTCGTCGGTGATGCGGAACTCGACGAGGGCAATGTCTACGAGGCGCTTCTCGAGGGGTGGAAGCATGACGTCCGGAACCTGTGGTGGATCATCGATTACAACCGCCAGAGCCTGGACGGGGTGGTCAACGATTTCCTGTTCCAGAAGATCAAGAGTTTCTTCGAGACCGTCGGCTGGCGCGTCATCAACATCAAACACGGCAAGCTGCAGCAGCAAGCCTTCCAGGGGCCGGCCGGCGGAGCGCTCAAGACATGGATCGACGACTGCCCCAACGATCTCTATTCGGCGCTGACCTTCAAGGGCGGTGCGGCGTGGCGCGAACGGCTGGCGGACGACCTCAAGGGAACCCGCGGATTGAAGGCACTCCTTGACGGCCACGATGACGACGCTCTGCACCGGCTGATGACCAACCTGGGCGGGCATGATCTGGAAGCCGTCCTCGAGGCCTTTCACGGGGCCGAGGGCGACGACGTTCCGACTTGTTTCGTCGCCTATACGATCAAGGGTTTCGGACTGCCGTTGGCCGGGCATAAGGACAATCATGCCGGCATCATGACGCCGGAGCAGATGGAACAGTTTAAACGCGCCAACAACATCGGTGATGGCGAGGAATGGGAACCGTTCTCCGGTCTCGACGTGGAGGCCGACCTGCTGAGCCAGTTCATTGATGCCGTGCCTTTCGGAGACCGGCAGCGTGCTGAGGGGCCGGCGCCTCGGGTGGCGATCGAACCGATCCCAGCCCCCGGTTCGGCCAACATTTCCACCCAGGTCGCCTTCGGCCAGATCATGAACGATCTCGCCAAGCGGGACGACGACCTGGCGCGGCGCATCGTCACCACCTCGCCGGACGTGACCGTATCGACCAACCTGTCGGGCTGGGTCAATCAGCGCGGCCTGTTTCGAAGCGAGGAACACCGGGACCGATTCCGAGCCGAGAAGGTGGCATCGCCCATAAAATGGGAGAAATCGCCGAACGGTCAGCACATCGAACTGGGGATCGCCGAGAACAACCTGTTCCTGGCCTTGTCGGCCATGGGGCTGTCCCATGACCTTTTTGACGCCCGGCTGCTGCCCGTGGGCACGCTCTACGACCCCTTCATCAGCCGCGGACTGGATGCATTGAACTACGCCTGTTACCAGGACGCCCGGTTCCTTTTGGTGGCGACGCCGTCGGGGATCGCCCTGGCGCCCGAGGGCGGCGCCCATCAATCCGTCGCGACACCGCTGATCGGCATGGCCCAGGATGGCCTCGCCGCCTTTGAGCCGGCCTACGCCGACGAACTGGCTGCCATCATGGCGTGGAGTTTCGATTACATGCAACGGGACGGCAGCGGCGCCTCGGAGATCGAGTGGCTGCGAGACCGGGAAGGGGGGGCGGTCTATTTGCGTTTGTCGACACGCAGCCTCGATCAACCTGAGCGGCCGTTCGATGAAAAGGTGCGGCGCGGCGTCATCGCTGGCGGTTATTGGCTGAAGGAACCGGATCCGGGAGCGGAACTGGCCATCGTCTATACGGGTGCCGTCGCACCGGAAGCCCTTGCCGCCTGGGAGCAGATGGTCGAACAAGTTCCGGGCGCCGGTCTTCTGGCCGTGACCTCGGCCGACCGTCTGAATACCGGTTGGAGCGCCGCCGGGCGGGCCCGCCAAAAGGGCCAGATAGAAGCCCGCGCCCACATCGAGGATTTGCTGGCACCGCTTGCCCGTCAGGCCGCGCTGGTCACGCTCATCGACGGGCACCCGGCGACGCTGAGCTGGCTTGGCGGCGTGCGCGGCCAGAGAACGGAAAGCCTGGGCGTCGAGCATTTCGGCCAGTCCGGCGATCTGCCCGACCTTTACGGAAAATACAGGATCGATACGAGGGCGATCATCGAGGCTTGTACGGCCGCCCTCCAGGCGCGCGTTCGGCTGAGGGAAAAGGCGTGACCGACGGGGTCGGCCGCTCTAGCGCTCGGCCGCCAGTTTGATCCCGAACCCGATGAAAACCGCCCCGGCGACACGGAGTATCGCGCGTTCCGCTTTCGCATAGGCGTTTGCGATACGCGGCATGGTTACGGTGACGGCGACGATCGCGTACCATCCTCCGGCCATGACGACGACGGTCGAAACGATCAGGGCGTCGTACCAAAGCGGTGCGGACGGCGGCACGGCAACGGCGAACAGGCTGGTAAAGAAGGCGGCCGCCTTGGGGTTGCTCAAGTCGGTCAATAGCCCCCGGCGCAGGGCCCGGAATCCCCGTCCCGGACCGGTAGGGGGCGGGCCTGGACGCGAAGGGGTCGCCCGGGCCGCCATCATTCGGATACCGACGACCACCAAATAGATGGCGCCGGCTATACGGATCACGTGATAGAGCCACTGTGCGTTCTGGAACAAGAGCCCGAGTCCCGCGAGGCTGACCGCGGCCCACAGCAACGTGCCGATCATGATCCCCAGCGAGACGAAAAGGCCGGCGCGGCGCGATTGGGAAAGGGCCGCGTGAGCGGCTGCCAGAAAGTTGGGGCCGGGCGTGACGACGGTAACCAGCCAGACGCCGACAACGCTGGCGAAACCGATCCAAAGAGTCGAGTCGCTCGAATGCTCCAAGATGGTCCCCTTTGCCTCACCCGCAAGCCATATTTAACCGGGAGCGGCAGCCTTACCAGTCACAATAGTCCGGTATTTAACCGAATCATCCCGTTCTGTTCCCGTGCTGTTTCCCGGACGTTTTCGAAGGTTTGGTAAGCCCCCAATATGTCGCGTATCCGGGATAAAATGAACACAACCAACAGATTCATTTCTCGGGGTGAATTTAACCATTCCGATTCAGATTCCGTTAAAGACTCTCCCCTACAATGGTCATCAATGAAAAGAGACGTTCGGAGATGACAATGACCCAGGGCAAAAGATTTCGCTTTCGCAAACCCAGTGGAGATAAGGTCCGGCGTTATTACCTGTCCAAACACTCGGCTGCCCCCGAGGAACTGTTTGGCAGCAAAATGGACCGGGAAGCCTATCTCGACAGCCTCATTCCGGAGCTTTTGACCCGAAAATCGATGCCGCAGGCCCGAGCCTAACCCCCCCTCACCCCTCTCTCGGTTCGGGCACAATCGTCCGCCTCCGGTGGTCCGAACACACCGGAGGCGGGCTTTTCCTTGAATTTCTCGAACAGATCACTAATTTGTATTGCACCGCACAAAAATTGATGCATTGCGATACAAAATGGTGTATATGTGCGGACAACTGTGACCGTGGAGAAGATGAATGCACAAAAAAGACTTGCTCCGCTTTCTTTCCGATGAGGCCGAAGAGCTGATTGGAAAGGCGGAATACGTGTCTCCCGAAGTTGCCGAGAGCTTTCGCAAGGAAGCCGAAGAACTGCTTGCCTTGAGGCATGAGATTGCCGTACGCACCGCGGGCGTCATCGACGTCAAGGAGGCGGCATAATGGCATCACGGAGAGTCGACACCAAGAAGCCTGAATCCGATCGCCCGCATGTGCGTAAAAAGCGCAAGTGTTTGATGTGTTCGAGCGAATTCGATTCGCATCATATCGGTGAACGGGTTTGTCCGTCCTGCAAAGAGACGACCGTTTGGCGGTCCGGCGGTATCGCCGCCTGATTGGACGGAATCCCCGGTTCGCCGGGATCCCAATACAGCTTTGGAAGAGTCAATAGAGGGGCGAGCGCCTCCTATTGACGATTCCGGCCGCTATCCTAGAATTGCGTCATGAACGTGTGGAAAGACGATGAGCCGTCATCGGCCGTGGTCGAGCCGTCGCCGATTGCCGGGACGGCCAAGTACACCATTGGCACGCAGGTGAAGCACCGCATCTACGGATTCCGCGGCGTCATCTTCGACGTCGATCCCGTGTTTAACAACACGGAGGAATGGTACGAAAGCATTCCCGAGGATGTGCGGCCGCGCAAGAACCAGCCGTTTTACCACCTGTTCGCCGAAACGCCGGAAAAAGCGCCCTATATCGCCTATGTCTCGGAACAAAACCTGGTTCCGGACGATGCCACGGAACCGATCCGCCATCCGGACATGGATGATTTCTTCTCCGGCATGGAGGAAGGGAAGTTCGTACCGCGCATCAAGGCGAACTGACGCATTTCCGTGACGCCTCCGGCCGCAATCCCGTTTCAACCCGACAAACGCGGATCGAACGGATAGGTGGAAAGGGTCACCGGTCCGTCGGCGGTGATCAGCACCTGTTCCTCCAGTTTGACCCCTTCCTTGCCGCCTTCGCGTCCAATGTAGCTCTCGACGCAGAGAACCATGTTTTCTTCGAGTTCGCCGCCGTAGCCCGCGGCATCCCAGTCCTCTGGATAGTATATGGCCGGATATTCGTCACAGAGCCCGACGCCGTGGAAGACAACGGAATAGCGATTGGCGGCGTAGTCATCAGGTAGCTTATAAGCATTCTCGGTGAGTTCCCGGAAGGTGGCACCGGGCCTCAGCAATTCCGTGTTGTAGACGATTTGCTCGCGGGCCAGGGCAAACAGTTCGCGTTGTTCGTTGCTCGGCCGTCCGTTGCCGCATAACCAGGTGCGCGAGATATCGGCGCACATGCCGTAGGGGCCGATCAGATCGGTGTCGAAAGCCAGCAAGTCGCCTTCCTCGACGACCCGGGCCGAGCACTCGGCGAACCAGGGGTTGGTCCGGGGACCGGACGCCAGTAGCCGGGTTTCGATCCATTCGCCGCCGTGCGCAATGTTCTCGGCGTGCAAATAGGACCACAGGCGTTGTTCGGTGACGCCGGGTTGCAAATGGCTCTCCATGATGGCCATGGCTTTCTCACAGGTCGCCACGGCGCAGCGCATGGCCTTGATCTCGTCAGTCGACTTGATGACCCGCGCCAGTTCCATGACCTCCTCGCCGTTGAACAGCGCGATCCCGAGTGCGTTCAAGGCATGGAGGCCTTCCGGATTGCAGCGGTCGATGGCGATGCGCCGATTGCCACCGCCATAGGTGTTCACTAGGTCGGCGATCTCGTCGGCCCATTTCCCGGCTAGGTCTTCGACCCGGTCGCCGACGCCGAAGTAGAACCACGCCTTGGCCGGGCGCGTCTCGTCGATGGTATCGATGGAATCCGATAAATGGGCGCAGCCGTGGAAATCGAACAGTACGACCGGTCCCTCGGTGGCGACGAAGGCGTAGCGTACCGCATTGTGGGTGCACCAGACCTGCATGTTCGTGCAGTCGGTGGCGTAGCGGATATTGATCGGGTCGGCGACGAGAATCCCGGTCAGGTCGCGCCGGCGCAGTTGCGAACGGATTCGCTCCAACCGGTAACGACGTAGTGAGTCGATATCAGGAAGATCGAGACCCAATCCCCGCCACTCGCTGAGCGCCGGTTCTCCCGGTTGCAGCCCTGGGTTTGGGCTGGTCGCTATATGATCGGCGCCGCCGGGCGGTCCCGGGTCGATCTTCCGTCTGTGGCGCGACGACGGCAAGGCTTTGGATTCACTGTTCACGACTTGGCCTCCCTTAACCGAAGTCATGCCATTCCCCTCTAAGGCAGGCTAGCGTGCCTTGTCAACGACGTGATTTCTGTTGAATGCCCGATCCTGAATATCCAACTTCGTCCAGGGATGAAGTGGGTAGATTAACTCGGTCGGCTCGACCGACGCGGTCGTTTGGCCTAGACGCGGGCCAGCTGGAGGAGCCGATCTTGGCCACATTTTTTTCGACGTTTCTTTCTTACGGATTCCGCCCGTTTTTCCTGTTTGCCTTTGGCTATGCGGCGATCGCCATGGTCGCCTGGCTCGGCCTGCACGCGGCTGACGCCCATGTCGTCGAAATGACGACAGCAATGGCGCCGCACCACTGGCATGCCCATGAGATGATCTTCGGCTATACGCTGGCCGCGATCGCCGGGTTTTTCCTGACCGCCGTTCCAAACTGGACAGGCACGAAACCGGTTTCAGGAACCACCCTCGGCGTGTTGGTCGTGGCCTGGTTGGTGGGCCGGGCAGCCATCTGGTTTTCGACCTATCTGCCGGCTTCGATGGTTGCCGTCCTCGACCTGGCCTTTCTGCCGATCCTTCTGGTGGTCGTCGTCAAGTCGCTGTTTTCGCGGCCGACACGACGCAATCTCGTTGGGGCTGTCCTAGCTAAGGACGTTTTTGTCTCGAATTCACCCATGTCTTTAATTGGTTAAGCAGTTCCCGGTGATCACCTCCATTGAACCGCCATTCGCACTCCTTTAGGAACAGGTGA
>Ga0056114_1000770_pt1 | contig 12524 bp, 5 predicted proteins | sample WorMetHERISLAND1_FD_77005 | JGI IMG/M metagenome (GOLD analysis project Ga0056114, IMG submission 77005) | Marine gutless worms symbiont microbial communities from Max Planck institute for Marine Microbiology, Germany - Olavius loisae HERON... ...
AAACGCATGAAGATAGGCCAGTATTGTCAGCGACAACGCTGTAGGCACGTCGAATTGGAGCAATTTTGGCAGGCTTTCGCGTCGCGCGGGTTTGTCAGCGATAGCTGGGCTTTCTTGTTTATCCATACCACAACGCGTAACGAGTTATCCTAGTTATACTGACCTTATATTGACTTTATTGTGTATCTTGTGAACTTGATGCGTTTTGTCATCATTTTGATAAAGCTCTTATGTATGTATGTATGTACTAAAACCTTTGTGCGTTTGTCATATTATCATAATATGAGATATTACAATACTATACAATACAATACTTTATTGCTATCTACAATTGATTTTTCTGCAAAAATTCTGCACGAAATTAAACTTCGAAGCTGAAGGGGTCCCTAAAGCCGACTTTACTCTAGCTGCAGCCTTCTTGGTGGCCTAATGGATGCTGTTACTGTGCGATGTAGCTTGTAATTACCTATCTCCACTCCATGTATACGTCGTCACAGCAAACTATTGACTACTGCATAAAGCTCGCTTAATCCTCCAGTGGATTAAAAGGGCTTGTTACAGAGCAGCCACGACAAGTGCATTCTGACTGTTCGTCACAGTGCAGTGTTAGGGGCCTACACCAGATCTGGTGAAGCGAAAATTTAGCTGGGATGGTCAGCACCCCGACGTCGTGGTATATCACATGCGTTTGTTTTGGTTTCTCCTTTTATGTATTTTTGTTTTTGGTTACGTTTGCTAGATTAAGCTGAACACACTCAGCTTTTCAGTCCTGTATCGTCTTTCAGTCTGTATCGTATCTTATCATGCTGGGACCTACTTTACAAAAGATCTTAGGATTTGTTATAAGATTATCAAGTCCATCTGAACTTACGATATCGTAAGATTTGTCTTAACATTATCGTAATATGTTCAATAAATTAGCATTGTCGTAAGTTTATCGTAACGTTAACTTTTTCGGTCACTATCTATACTATCATAAGTTTGTCACGCCTTCACCGATTTCTCGTGCTTCTTTTATTAGTTTTTTTTATAATTTTCGTTCGGTTTCGTGCATGCGGTGCATGACTAAGCTGGTCCACTAACATTTTTGAGCGCATGTTAAAGATGTGCAAATTCCATCGCGTCGTATTGTATTTTTATCCAGTTCAGTGACGGTAGCATTCATAAATCGATTCATCATTCATTCAGTCACTCTGCTTCCGTCTCGCTCGAGGTTAAAACGCTCGTATAATACAGAGTGGACCAAAATCTTCCACTTATCCATTCTCTTCAACAATCACAGAACCATTGACAGCTTTCCATGACATGCTTAAGAAGTTCTAGGTAATAAGACTGACAAAGTATAACTCACATTAATTACTGTGACACCGGCATATAAATAATCGACATGCAATTAATGCGTAAATTGATTAAATATGCGCAACATTGTAACATTCTGGTGTTATGCTGCGTCTATTGCTTATTTCACTTCAGAACTAGTCACTGATGCAATTTTCGAACTCTATAGCCTAATGCGCCACTATGAAGCTTGGCTACACTTTAACTTGTAGTGAATGTCGTTGATTAACTTAAAACCGAAAAGATTTTTCAAGAACAGCTACGGCATCGCGCGGTTTCCAAGTGGCAGCGTAGCTTTCTTGTTTAATTTAACATTATGTTTTTCTTTATAAACTAGTTGTAATAATTGAATTTAGTCAAAAAACATGCCTAATAGACGTAAGGATAATGTTGTTATGAGATGTTAATGACAAACACGTTATTATGGTAAAAACTGCCCTTTTATACAGTATATTGTCATCACAAACAAAAACGTTTTTTTACATACATATGCATATGAGTGACAAAACAGCAGTATACCCGTGTCTTACACAGCAATTTCTAGTTGTGTCTTAGAGCAAGGACAGGCCACGTTTTATAATTTGTTTCATAATATTTAACAAATAGGTATACGCATGAATGAATACTATTTTAAATAGATTCAGATTCAGTTTCACGAGCCCCATCATCGTCATCTGTTGCCCGCCAAATGTCTATCAATACGCACGATCGATACGTGCTCGTGATCTATCGAGCATAAGACTTGCATCGTATTGAAATTGTACCAAGTAAATGAGTGAGTAATTTTTATTAATGTGACAAACTTACGTAGCCTACAAAGAAAAAATAACATAAAAGCACAAAAAACACAAACATAAAACAGTCATCTCAAGATGGAGTTAGAAGCCGCAAGGTATAGAACTATGAAGTAGTGTTATTCTGGTATTAACAATAATTAAATAAACAATAATGTTCTTAACATAAAAGACCTCTCGTGCGTATGCACATTGTATTCTGAAAGAGCGTCGGTTTGTTTTTAGATTGTCTAGTATGCGAGAAGAAGATAACATGATGTAAACAGCCCAAACGTGCTATAGGACAAATCCATATCTTATCTACTTCGTTCGTCTGATCGTTTGCAGTTTCTGTGTGTATTTTATGCTGAGTTCTGTCTCTATTGATTTCAGTGCACGTGCGTTAGTCCCCCAGCTGTGTGTACGGACTGCATACGGGTTGAGCGGTCGGCACAACGCGATGCGTTAACGACACCAAGTCACAACGCCGCACAGCAGTCCGGTTGGCCGACTCGACGCCACTTCAGCCGAGCACATTCCGGATACCAGCGTCGTTCGTACAGCGGACTGCATCAATCTTACTGAGACAAGTACCGTACGTACGCAGCTCGCATCCACAGCGCAGCCGCCCGCCACTGCAGCTGCAGCAACTGTACTACGCAGTCAGCTGACATCTCGCCGAAACACCGATGACTACTGCTTCGCGGAAACGATGTCGACTGGCCATAGACGATCAGTCAACCGATGCAATTACCGTTCAGATTAAAATTTAAATAGCTACTGAATGCGACGGGTTACAGGCTAAATGTTATGCAATTCGCGCATGTTATAAAGAATGTTGAAATCAGAAAATGCCCACTATACCCGCTCTCTCACCTCCCCTTGCTGTACATCGTCTTTTCTTATAGACAACGGGTACCTGGGAGGCTGAGAGTGTAGTTTTGGGAGTATCGTATGATCGTACGTCTACGATTAATCATTTACAGTGTTGATCGCCTTCTGATACCCGGAGGGTTTCTGCCAAATCTGGTATCACAGCAGTTACTACGGTGTGCAGCCAAAAGTAAAGACAGTAAAGTAAAATAGTAAAGACAATATCCGAGCAAACTAGGCCGGGGCCAAACAGCAGATGATGATGATCGTGTGAAACAGCCTCATTCTGCTGCAAACATCTCACTGTTGAGTTGACCTTCAGTTTCTATTCTCTCTTGAAATTTCCGATAACGCAATCGAACGTCAATCTTAGTGGGTGGACACCAAAGGCCGTAGGCGTGTATACGTTCCGCCAACAAAGCTAATGTCCAGCGTGATGCTGTTAGTGAGCTAGTCGGTACTCGGTTATCGGGTTATGGCACGGACGTTTAATAACAGCACAAAAACACACACACACAAAGAAATCTGTCCGTGAACCCAGTGACACGAAGCAAAATTTGGTAGACCAAACCTATGTTGCTCAAATAATTACTGTACAATACTAAGCCTATAGAAAGCTACACAATACTACTACTAGAGAACAGTTCTGACAATATTCTCTCTTGCTCCTGACCAAATCATAGCTCAGATGTGGTCAAATGGAGTTCGAGGGCAGCCACAAAGTCTGGCGAACTGTTCTGTGCGCGTCCGGGTCACAGCCAAGTAGAATGCGCGATCGCCGACGGCGGAGAGAGAGTGTTTATTTGCCATGTCATGCATAAATTCAAACCTGTCTGTCTCAGGCTGCCAGAAAGGAAAAACCATCGCTGGCCACCTATGATGATTGTAAACAATAATGATTAACAGTAGAACAACAACAGCAACAACAACAAAACCATAATAATAACAAACAGGCAAATGCAAACAAAATATAAACTAACTAAAAGGTATACAGTCGTGTTGACGTGATGACGAGGGCCTGTAATGACGCGTCTCAAACACGCTGCAGGAGACTGTTGATGAGCTGGTACGATGACACCAGACCTTGGAGGCAGTGGTAAACAAACACAGCGAGCTTGTACTCGATCCGCAGCTCCATCTTCAGGCAAGGCAGCTCCTGGAGAAGAGGCATCTTGTGGTTGTATATTAGCAAAGAGAATAACAGTCGCGCTGAAGCATTTAACACCGACTGCAGTCTGCTGATGACGTGCGATGGCAAACCGTCTAACGTGGCGTCGCGGTAGTCCAGCCGCGATAAAACCAATGACACACGAGTGACAAAAGCTCCTGTCGTGGAACACGCAGACTGTGGATCTGTCTGATTATTAACATGTCGACACGGACCTTGAACGGTGCAACAATATAGATTCCCAAATCACGAACATACTTTGCACATACAGTATGCTGTCGAGCGCTAATAACAATAGTCTGATTTGTGCAGCGCCATGTTCGTATCAGTATTTCAGAGGCGCTAGCGACAGGTCTGTCACTGTCAGTCATAGTTACGTTTGTTTTCAGCGAGAGAATCAGTGTCGGTAACAGAGCGTGGCAGAAAGTTCCAGATGGAGCCGAGCAGCGGACAGCACGCTTGGCTACGCGACGACTGCGCTGACGAATAGTCGCTGATGGCATCACAAGAAGGAACGAGATCGCAGCTCATTAAAGCGTCGACCGATCACCACAACCGACGTGGATCCGTGCTTTCGGTGTCGAATTTGTTCTCCTGGAATGCTTCGCCGGTTCAGGCGTTCTTCGAGTAACTATGTCCAGAACAATAAATCCACTTGTCGATAAACGAGCGAGTGCAGCATCTCAATGCACGGACGTTTAATGTCAATATGATATGACCAGTTTATGCACGCACCCAGAAACACAAGAAAGCCCAGTTATCGCTGACAAACCCACACGATGCTTCCGTAAGCGTCGCGTGGCTGCGATGCTTCTAGTTAGTAGCTGGCGCTGACAAAAGACGGTATGCGACCAAGATGATATGCACGATTTGCCATTATCCGCTATAGGCCTATAACAGAATAGCGTACTGGAAACGGAAGGAAACATTTGGAATCTGCTCATATCTCCAGTTGCCGTGTAAGACGGATGGAGCCAACACTTCATGCTGCCATCCGTTAGGCGGTCGTAGAACCATGTGTATTAGATGAGTCCGACGGCGCTGCCGTAGTGTCGATCGCAAGTAACGGCTAGCGAGATCAACAGACCATCGTCCACGTTATTGATCACACCTCAGTCGAACCAGGCGAATGCCTCGGTAATGCTAAAATTTCTATATATCACCTGTGCTTAAGGCCCCGTTAGAAGCGATCCCGTAGGAATCTATTGTAACGCCGATTAGTGCACAGAAATCTAGGATGTTGGGGCTATCAGATGGTGGTAAGAATGTCGACGATAAGTTAAGCCGTTTTGATACAATATAAACTGGATCGTGACAGACAGACATTTTTGACAGACAGAATATACCGCACAGCATAGCATCGCGCGGGAAAAATTAAAAGAGAAGAGGACTAAAAGTTAAATGAGGAGCTGAGAAGCGGACGCATGTAAGTCCGATCTGAGTCTCAGACTATGGACTAGTGGCTGATGCTCGCTTAATTTAGCGCTACACTGAACGGAAGGCTTAGGTGTGTGATTGCATGAGTCTCGTTAGATATCGGTCGCCTGTCCGTACATCTCTTCGTCGACACGACGACCAGCAGGCCCTACTGCGGCAAAGGTCCGGCCGACCGGCGTTATTTCGGCCGTAAAATGTTATTTTGGCTGCACGAACCAGTGACCGTCTCCTGCGGGCATGGCAGCCTGGCAGTCTATCGGCGCCAACGTCAATTTTTCGCTGATTCGCACGATGCTGCCAGGCTTCATCACTGCTACTTGCAAAAACTGCAGAGGGCACCATGGCGGTAATGTTATGCCTCATGTTGTCCCTTTCTCTCTCTGGCCTTCCACTATGTCGCATGCCCTTTCCGTGTCTTCCCCATCCCTTTCCTCACTCGTTTCCAAACCGAGTTATAAGAGGTCTGCAAACTAAGCTCATACCGCAGGTTTAGGCGGAGCCTGGCCGCCAAACGCAAATTGTGTACTTTCAGCCTAAGAACATCATCCTTTAACATAAAAAGCATGCTCAGTGACTATTTTTTGCAGCATCGCATATGAAAACACTTAATAATACTTAGCCTGTCATAATGGAGGCACATATAAGTAGGGAGGACACTTAATATGACAGCGATCTTCCACTTTACAATTTTGTCCTAATAATATTCTGTAGAATAATGGATTGTGCAGTGTTTAACGTCCCCTCCAACACAGTATAGGTTATATGGGAGACGGTTTTTACAGGTAGAATAAACAATACATCAACTAAACCACATATTTATTCACAAATTTTTCATTATTTACATGCTAAGCATATCCGTAATTAACTCAATTGATTAACGTTGGATGCAGTTTTCCATATTTCGATCACAAAAATTAAACCATTTCAAAACTCACTGCTAAAATTATGAAACACGCGAATGCAATGATATTACTTGCAAACGAGATACGACAATGGAGATTTGCAGGAGTGTAAGCAGTCAACTCACAATGCAAGAGTGTTAGTTTCAATACAAGCTATGAAACAGTTAGTAAATCCAGTGTTATTACGAGATTCCAACACTGATCGGACTCAAAAGAACGTGTATATAAACAGTTATGACCGTTGGTGGTTGTTAGTGGCAACCACCAACGGTCATATCATCACAAACTGTCAGTTAACAAAAGCACATTTATCACAGTTCTAATAAACCTAAAAACAATATATGACGTCCAAGAATTTGTGCCATTGTCAATTTTTTCTCCACGTGTTTCAGGACATTTTACCTTGCTCGGTCGTTCATTAACGAGTTCTTAAAATATACTACAACTGTCACGTAAAGTTGTGCTAAGTGCTATGGCACGCAGTTTTCAATGGATGCAATATGACATCTGATTATGTCACAAAAGTGGACCTATGATTGTCGTCTCAGCAAATGTAGGAACCCATTCACGTCACATTAACAGCTCCACACTTGATCACAGTTGTAGCCGGTCCATGAAAGTCATGCAGTGACTTAGTGCCACTGAAATGAGTCTTATACTTTACTGTGCCATGTCACTCATAGTCAGTGGGAGAATATTACCGAGAGTCACTTTGTCAGCAAGCAGGATAACCACTGGTGTTCGCCAGTTGCATTGATTTTTTTTCTTGTAAAAGAGCGACGTGAACTGGGCTATCTTTAGGAAAAATGTGACACATCAAGACTAAATGATCTTGAACTAATTAAATTAATTTGCTGTTAAAAAGAAAAATGTTTCCGTGCCACTTTCATTTTGTTGTTTTTGAGATAGTTACATTTCAATTCGGTTTTTACTCGTTTAGTCTCTGAGTTCACTATATACAACACTGCACTCTGTAAGCAGTTAGTTCCTGACTGATTAACAATGGATGCAGGCAATGCAATGGTTATACTAAGAACAAGCTGGATTCCTTGTACATTGATTCATTGGATTTTTATTTCTTATTAGGCTGAAAGATGGGTGCAGTATGGTAAAAAGTGTGGACATGCGAATATCACGAACCTTCAGAGAAATCACATCCACATAAACAACCACCACAAATCACATTACTCACTGCCAATGTATCGAGCTCAAGCTCATGCTTACACACAACATGCAGTCTACAGTGCTTCAGGCGAGAGATGCCAAATATATGACATTCAGACAATCCTTCATGACACAATAGCAGCATGTTCAGTTCACAGACGACCAGTAAACAAACGAGGCATGTTCTAGCAGAAGCTAATTCAAGTTTACAAGTGAGATGTCAGCAAACAAAGTCTAAGTTCAGCAATTTTGTCAACACAACAGTCCAAACTAAAACAACAATATAAACAGGTTTTTACTGAGTGATACTAAAACAGTAATTAAATCATCTGTGCACAAAAACTCAATAGTCTGGTATAACATGGTGAAGTGCGGTGCTCTCTACTCGAGGCCGCAGATGTCATGCTGCAAGACTAGTCGAAGTCGCGGTTGCGTAGAACCATCGGAGCGATGATCGTCCACGAGTAGATAATGATGCACGTCCAACTGGATGCGATCTTCACCCACATTGCAGGCTCGTTCACCGTCAGGTTCAGGCCAGACTGCGGCCTACACACAACACACGAACAAACAACCATTATCACCAGCTCTGCTCTTACTATCAGCTCAGTGATACATTAAACACCGTTCAGTCATCAGCGTTCAGTGAGTCTGTTAAGAAATTTGTTGGATCACGGAGATAAATGCGAGGAAGTTGGCAAGTCTGCATGCGGCAAAGCTCTCTGACTGCTGGCATATTTTCACCATCGGCTGCAAACGTCACATAACCAGCCATCCACAGTCTGTGATGTTTAGCAGCAACTCCAGCTGTCACCAAACTTTTATAATTGATTGATCAAACTGGTGGGAGTATTTATATTTAATATACGTGACATACAACAGTTAATCACTCACGCAGGCAGCAAGCCAATCATCATGCGGACTGGTTTAAAGTGACCAAGCAGGAGGAACATGGTCAAACAAATAACGGGTGAAGGAGTTATCTGGATGGACTCTCTGCTGATTGGCTGACAAGACTCATCTGAGTCACTAGCAGCAACATTACACGCTGGCAACTGATGAAAGTTAAAGCAACAAAACCAAACGAGACACATGCAGCAACTAACTGAAAAAAACATTATAGTAAGTAAATAAATAATGACACAGTGCTACTCAGGACACACAGCAATTAACAAACACAGGTTTCTATGCAAGGTTATATGAACACAAGATAGTATTACCCTCGAGATATGTTCGTTTAAAAGCCTATGTGCATCTGACGAAAGATTTACACCAAAGACTATTCTATGGTACTATTTATTATGATAATTTCAGAGGCAATAAAACATGAGAAGAGTGGTACGTACTTGTACCAGTGTGTCAGTGTCATCATGATGTAGAGAGACGCCAGAAAGAACATGGCATGGAAGAAGGAGTAGCTGTAAGCCACGCCCTCCGACTCATCATCATAAACTTTCTTGCCGTCCTCCAGGTTCACGTCAGCGTCTCAACACACAAACTTCACAAGCTCATCAATCAGCTCTTTCTTACCACAGCAACAACATCAGCTGACACACGCAAACCATATATACATTCAGGTAAACAAGTTCCACATGGCACACGGCAAAGCAAATTCACGGTGGCATTATGAAAGTGTGGCGAAGACGTCATCCGCAATCCCAGCCGGTTCCTGACTACAGTTGACTGAGCAGGGTTTTACGTCTCCACCGACACGTCACACGATGTATGGCAAAATAGAAGTTACAAGAATTAAATTTATGACAAAGTGTGACAAAGTGTGACATTTAATATTGACCAATTTGGGACTGGCACACGATGGTTTCCTTGGGGAAAATGCCGATAAAGCAAGTTTGTTGATATAGCTGCTAGTCTCAGGTGAAGATCATGTGATCAGAATCTGGACAAAACAGCTGGAGAATCTTCAAAACTGATTTTTAAACATGTCAACCACACTACTGTGTGCTACATGTGGCATCAATTTCCAAGGTTTGGAAGTCAAAGATAATCAGACATACACACAACCACACACCAAGCCAGCCACCATAACAACAATAAATTAACACTCGTCAACTGGTGTTTGTCAATAATGCCAACATTCACCACGAGTTTGCCCAACTCTTCTGCAAATACATGAGTGACAGCTATCTGACTGAGAGTGTTTCAGCAAATCTATCACCTAACCAAGCTCATAATCTGTCCTGAATGCATATCTCTCAGATATCAATTAAACACTTGTGAGTAACATCTACTAACAATACTAGTTGCCATCAGTTGTCATGATTTAAGTTCAACGTTCCACTTGACACATTACGGGTCATTTCAGAGACGATCTTTCCTGCCAATCTCTTGACTGGTACAAAACACAAATAACTGTAATCAAACAAATGAGGAAGCAGTTCTCTCACCAGTATCCTCCGTCAAGTAGACGTTGTCATTGGCTGACAGCGTCAGCTTGCTCAAGTTGGTCGCTGAACTGGTACGGATGCTGCACGTTCAAACCAACAGTCAACTATACAGTATTGTCTTGCTAATATATCACTCACATGGAGTTCTTAATAGTTTCCTACTGCTAACGACATCAGCATCATGTCCATATAACCAGACACTGTTGCGGTAAATCAAGGTCAGCTGGTCATACTTATGGAGCTAGATCTCTGAAGGACTCTTGAGGGACGAGGCTCTCCAGAAGCCAAAGCTTAGTGTTTACTGCAGCAGAACTTTGACGGTGTGCTTCCATCCAACACAAAGCACAGATGCTGTGTAATGACAACGATTGACTGCTGTATTAAGTATAACAAACATGTTACCCTCATTCCACCGCGGTTACTTATGACAGCTGTGAGAAGCAGTTTGTCTGTCGCTCACTGGCAGAGGGCTTGCTGAAGACCAGTAAGAGTCATGGTAACGGCAGGAAGTACATCTGGCAATAAAAGCTCCAGTGCTTACGTTTCATCATGGAAAGCACCATCTCAGACCATGATCAATGGGTTGCCGTCAGCACAGATGAAGAAGAGCTGTTATCAGCTTCATGAATGAAACTTTAACCAACAAGAGACTCAATCAATTCACGGTACAAGTTGACATGTGAAGGGCAGTACATGCCTGCTATCGCTCATCTAATTTGTCCCAAAAGTGCTGACATAGCACCCCCCTGCTCGCAACTATGCCTATGGTCAATACAAATACAACCAAAAAATGCCACTTCCAGACTTTGCACCCCACCCCCAATCAACTGATCTCTGGAGACCCCGACGCCCTTGCTATTTTTTGACAACTGGCATTCTGGTCTCACTATATGTCTTTCTTACTTGGATGCAAACATCTTAGATTATTTATAAACTTCACGTTATCTTAGGCTTGGCTTTATTTAAATCACCCTCCACTTTACAGTACGTGGACTCTTACACCTCAGTGTTCTTATTGTGTCTAATTCACATCAAATCAAGCAGCCAGCACGTGTCTACCTGGAGTAAAGCACACAGCCTATGAAGATGGCGAGTGAAGCGATGCTCTTCCAGTCAAATCCAACATCAGACACCGCATCCGGAGGTGGAGTCACGGTTACATTCGGCGTTGATCCGCCATTCCACAACGACGTGAATGTCGGATTGCACGTGCGATCTACACCACCCATCCACCACGTATACCAAGTCATATTTGTACTCAGCAAATACAATACAATGGCTCATTTTTTTACACAGAAAAATGCAAGATGATGAACAACTGTAATGAACAATTTTTCTATCTTCATTAACACTGTGAAACACTATATAAAAACAGTCTAAGTGATGGACTAAGTAACTACATATAAAAGACATACAGTCTGTGATGAAAAGATATAAAAATTCACATTTTAACATAGCTCACCACACTGTAAAGCAACGAGATTAAAGCACTGCAGTGTAAGGGTAAGGTGTACAGGTGTAAGATGAACACGACCCTTGCCCAGCTATATTTAACCTATCTCAGTAGTAACTAAAACATCAGGTGATTGCAGTCTGCTTGTCTGCCTTCTGGGCAGCACATGTCAATCCTATGGGCCAGATATGAAGCCATTCATTTGGCTCGTCATCGAGCCCAGTGGAGCCACTTGTGTGTGTAACGCCGTCCTCTGTCAAGAAGTCGCGGTCACCTGTAGCAGGCATGTACAGCAAACTGCCAGCAGTCGTGTTGTGTATTGTATGTGCAGCTAAAAACATTTCTATGTTGTAGACACTGACACTAGTACTACTGTAGCGCATTAGAGACATTGGTGGATGCGATATAAAAATGTATATTGAACTGAATTGAACTGCATGTCTTATCACCCTGCCTCCCAATGAGGCCCTCTGCCCTATATTACCAGTACAGTCGAACCTCAAGGCAAGGCGTGGATGTGAATTAGGGTAGTAGTAGTAATAGTAGTAGTAGTAGGAGTGGTGATCTTGTTGGAACGTTGAAGCACAGTTGAGTTCTGAGAAAAACTAGAGTGACGGGACTACCAGGCAGTGAAAGAATTTGGACGACATGTTTAGCCATTTTGACACGATACTAGATCATGACAGACAGACAGGCAGCAGAGTCTGCACTATGCACAGCAGCGTGTAGTAAAAGTGGAACAAGAACCAACTGGGGTTGTTAGTCATCGCCGACCAAGTCAGGTACATGACATATGTAGTGATGACAGACGACTGCAGCAGTCCAGAGCGTGGATTAGCTGCAACATTACGACAGACACTCACTCACAAGGTTGCAGCACAGTCGTCACAGCATCAGATGGCTAAAACATTCCCCAGTTTCTGATCACAGTGCTACTTACAAGCAACAGACTTCACTGAAGCTGCGGTTTCAAATACTCATTAGTCAAACTATTCACTAAGAGGCTTGGTT
>Ga0056114_1000771_pt1 | contig 12521 bp, 6 predicted proteins | sample WorMetHERISLAND1_FD_77005 | JGI IMG/M metagenome (GOLD analysis project Ga0056114, IMG submission 77005) | Marine gutless worms symbiont microbial communities from Max Planck institute for Marine Microbiology, Germany - Olavius loisae HERON... ...
CGTGTTAAATTGTGTTTTGCGCCAGCATGTTTGGAGCTCTGAAGCGTGGCCGCTTTCGAAGCTTGGCTAGTCTTATACTTGTAGTGAATGTTGTTAATGTTGGCGAACTTCGACGGCAAAGAACACTTGCGGCATCGCGCGGTTTCCTTGCGGCAGCACGGCTTTCTTGTTGTGCTTAGTTTTGAATTTGATCAGTGGCGTAACGCAACCATCCGGGGCCCTCCGTCAATTTCTTAGGTCGGGGCCCCCTCTGAAAAATATCCTTTTTCGACTAGGATAATTGCAATGTGCATATGCTTAGGGCCCAATATCTCCAAAAACCGATATAAACAGAGGCTCGGTTCCAAAGGATTACAATAGGAAATGGCATCTGGCAGATCGAATGTCGAGTGTCCGATGACGTCACGTGACGCTAAATGGTCAAGGTTGTCTCACATATTTGTTAACAATTCGAGGAATAAAGGCTAAAACCACAGTAGCCTATACCTTACTTCGCGTCTTACTCTAGCAAACATAGTGTGCTGTAACAGTTACTGAAACTTTGAAAATTGAGATTACGTATCAGAAATGAGTCGTCTATGTATTTAGGCTATGTGAGTGTGACCACGATTGTTTACTAACTAACTTTGTCCTATAACTGAAACCGGCGATAAAACAGCAATAAATAAATGCAAAAAACGTAGTTTATCACACCAGTTAACGGCATAATGGCACATCAAATAAGCAAAAAAATGACAACAAGAAGCCAACCTGTCGCTAGGAATAGGATAGAAGACCGTACTGCCTTACACCACATTTGATACCCCATAGGCCATTTCCTATTTGTGGTCCTTTGGAACCAATTGCCATTTCCGAGATAACGAACGTCGTATGCAACGCAATGGATGACATGACCATGATTCGACCTCTAAACAAAGGTCAAGGTCATTCACTTTGGTACCAATCGACTCCTCAAATACGACTTCCTATAGGCTGTCAATAGTAACTTTTGCTCTAGGACGCACCGTTTAGCCACAATACATACGTCACAGACAGACGACGACAGACAGACGCAGCACTGTAGCATAAGCGCGATCGTTAGTAGAGTGATAAAAATGGTGATAATAGTTTTGCAGTAGTCGACTTTTTGGCGATATGCTGCAAAAGTGTTATCACCATTTTTTATTTTTTGCTGTTTTCGATGTGTCATTGCGCCACTAACTGGCGTGATGTTTTTGCATTTAGGCCTATTACTCAATAACAACAAACACAAACATTAAAATTAATCATTAAGAACGCTGGAACTGTCGGGGGCCCCCTTACCAGTGGGGCCCCCCGTCACGAGACGCAGCAGCCACCCCATCGTTACGCGGTTACACCACTGAATTTGATCAGTGCAGCAAAGACATGGACATTGACCCAGGACGACAGATGATTGACAGATACTTGTTAAGTGTGGATATGAAAAAAGTGAAAAGGATCAGCTGTATTTAGGCCGTTGTTGGCGAGCAAATTCTAACAGCTAGGTTAGGTAAGTACATGGCAGGGCATCAAGCAGGTCATGTTGTGCGACATATCAGCCCACTGCATGAAGTTATTGAAGAACAGCAGAATGGAAGTATTGTGGAATAGAGTAAAAACCATCACAGATGACTTCAAATGAATGAGTATAAAATGTTGTTTACAGCCAGCTGCATATGCACGTTATCAGCCAAGATTTTAACTCGCCGTCTCTCAAGACAAAGAAGCACTGGAACTCTTTTACCACTGAATATTTTGTTGACTCACACGGTAATTTATCACCATTTTTACTGTATGATCAGTACGTCTTACCATATGGAGCAGGTACGTCACGGATTTGTTTGTCACATGCAAACATTGTGCCAAAGTGGCTATTAATGTATTATTGATCTTTTAGTAATTCAATGATTCCATTTTTCTCATACCGGACATAAATGCAAAATCCAAGTGAGGCCACCAGAAATGGAGGCAAGAATTCGAGGTGGAGCGCCCAAAATTGGAAATTATTAGCCAATACTTCACTGTACCTCACTGTTATCTCACAAACGATGCTAGATAGGGTTAGAGTTAATATGCAATGCTAATAAGAAATGATAACTGCTTAGCTGTCATTCCTGATGACCTTCAGTGTCCGGTGTAGGTCACTTTAATGATTCATTTGTCAGAATTTTGATAGCTTCTCAATGTCTTTGGAATGGATGAAGGCAGGGTTATCCCACCTTTTGGCTATGAGGGGCCACACTGATTTGATATTTGACATGGCCCAGTATCAATACCATCCACTATATCAAGGCAATTTTGTATTTATGTGATGGATAATTGTAAACTGTTGATGGCCCATATCTCACTCCGTTGCAAAACTAAACTAAACTTTTTTAACGTTATGTTTATAACAACTAATGGCATTGTGTCATCAACAGTTTCAGGGAATGCCTGAGTGAAAATATTATACAACGTTCTTAGATAATTGTGCAGTAGTCTTTGTAATGAACAGTGGAGTTATCTTCTGCAGCTTGTTTCTGTAGATCTCATCCGAATGCTGGATGATAGCGGAAAAGTGCAATTTGACACCAGCAAATATTTAGAAATTCTAAAGAAAGATCTGCGGTTAGTACACCAGCAAGCCAGGTCACATCACATTCATTAACACTGACAATGTTTGATAGTGTCAGAAGCACTGCTATATGAAAGATTTAGCAGCTGGGGCCACATTCTCGAAACTTCTTAGGAAAGACTTGGGAAGATTTATCCTAGGACAATTTTTGACAATATCTGGGAAAACACAGCATTAACTAGACATAATTTTGCTCTACTTACTAATTCACAATTTCACAACAACGTCTTGTAATAACATCCAACATGACGCAGAAGTAAAAGTGTTAATTACAATTATTATTGCGTTATTATTTCCTAATTTAAGACAAGAAATCTTACCAAGATTTTCCTACGAAGTTTCAAGAATGTGGCCCGTTCTGTTGTGCAAATAACCATGAAACATAACATTTTGTATAATTTGTCGCTTATTAATGTTGACATTATTTAGTGTTTTACACAGTGAAAAGAAGCAAGAGCTTTAGTAGCCTATAATGTTATGAGTCTTATAGTGACATGTTTTCTGTGTTCATTTCAGATGCCATGTCTGCTACAAACCTATACCTACAATGCCTGCTTTGAAGACGCACATCCTACAACATACGCCACCCTGAGATGACCAGTTGTGATTTGTGATATGGATAGCTTCTAATTATTACAACTGTGTATATGCTGTCTATACAACTGTGCTACTGTATATATGTAATGTTGTACGTTTCACAAAATACATCATGATTTTATGCTGCAATTTATGTTGGTGAATATCTCGAAGGATCTATCCAGCATGTCGTGTTACATTCTGTATTGCAAAGACAATTGCATCTTTATATTGAGGTTGTTATTGGCAGATAAACTGTTGATATCGGGTGTGGAAAGAGTATAGCGCCACAAATATATAACAGGGTGTCTACAACTCCTGGAAAAATACTTGAATTTATTTCCTCCTGGAAATTTTTGTGTAAAACGTCGATCGACCGAATTGGTTTCCGGTCACAAAACTGGGTACTGGATCACTTATTTAAGAAATTGGTCGCTCTTTTTTATCTTTGCCACGGCCCCATGTTGTGCATGATGAGCGTTGGTTGGAGCTCATCGTCACATGTTCCAATAAATGTAGTAGATTCAGTACATTGCATAGCAGGCCGAAGCAATTGCAAACATGTCCTGGATTTTTCTTGAAATCCCTCCTGGAATCTCCTGGAAATTTGTTCAGTCAAATTTGTAGACACCCTGTAGCAGACATTAATACTGCAACCAGTGACGGAGCCAGGTGTTTGGAGGTGGGGGGGGGGGGAACACAAAAATCCGGACTTACCGGAGGCCTTTCACGAGCGCCGTATGCATGAGCTTGCAAATTTGGACTAATTACGAGACCCATACTTTCAAATAGTGGGGGGTACGTACCCCTCCAGACCCCCGTGGCTCCGTCACTGACTGCAACCAGCATATTTCACACAGCAGAGCAGTTCAATATCATCTGGAGCAAGTGCAGTAACGAGAGCAGGCCTGCAGCAAATATTTGCAGTTTTAATTTCCGTCAATTTAGCACATTTGTGAAAACTAAATGCATGCATGCAAAAGTGCCATCTCATACAGTATATAGCAAGAAAGTGTTCACGACTGTAGGAAGTTTCATACCATCATATAGAGAACTAATAATTAATAATAATTAAGGGTAAAAAATGTATCTAAATACCACTATACCCGTATTTGTTACCAGAGTTGCAAAACGTGGCAGTGCTTCGACCAGCACAATATCGTAAGACTTAACGGGTTACAACAGTTATAATACGCATAAGTATAGATATGGAAAAAGTAACGCGTACAGTTCTTCAATAGCCTAACAGCTGCACATAACCGTGTTAAACTGTATTATCAGTGAGATATTAGAAAAATTCAATGGTCCAGAAAGTCTTGTTGAAAATGGTCACTCGAGATATCGGAAAAACCTGTAAAGTGTGTGCCAAAAAATTATCCCCCGCTAAGTTTTCTGAAATTACAACCGAATGGCTGAGGATTTTTAAGCGAAATTTTTACAAAATTATTGCAAGTTCTTATTTCCACAAGACTACAAAATTTTTATTCATTTATCTCCAAAGATGAGAAAGTTATGCCATATTACACTGTATGTGGTGAGACCACCCAGTCAGTTTATAACTTTATATTATATGAATGAACTTTACTGCTTGATAAATGATGGGTTGAAATGCACAATTTGTTAGTTTCTGAAATAGCAATGGCAAGTCATCCCAGATCTACAGCAGTACACTTGTTAGCTCCAGAATGCTGTTGTGCTTTGGGTGAAGTTTATGAAATGCCTGAAGCATAGCTGTCAATGCACGGTAGTCAAGTGGGTTCTGGGTTGAGGCCTCGTGAATTTGATGGCCGATCATCTATCATAAAAGGTACAAAGTGAAATGTAAAACTCAATGGGTGATCACACAACATGGCATAACTTTCTCAAGCTTCTAGATAAGTGAAAATAAAATTTTGTAGTCCAGTGTAGATATGAACACATAACAGCTGTGTGAAATTTTGCCAAAACAAATTCGCAGCCATTGTGGGGAAAATTTCACAAAACCTCCGGGGAGATTTCTTTGCCTCACACGTGCATGATTACAGATAAATAATGAACAAAAGATATAAATGCGTTAAATCTATTTCTTGTTGTCGTCAAGCTGTTTCAGAAGTTCGTTGGCGGCATCTGCTGTCTTGACGCGGATCAGCATACAGACGGGCTTCGGGTCTTCCTGTTTGCTGCTGATTAGAGGGTTTGGAACACAACTCAATGAAACGTTGGTCTTGCCCTGAAGGCTCGTCGGGATGTTCTTTGTTAGAGAGATGTTCAGCAAGATGTTACCTACAGATGTACAGAAATCCAGTCATATTTCAGCTGTTGACAATCATTTCAGTTATGGCAAGTCGCGTACTGTAATTTATAGACTTGTAACAAGTCCACCAATAGCCAAGTCCAAGTCCAAATCCACTATCCTCAAGTGCAAGTTCAAGTCCGAGTCCGGCTGAAATGAGAAAGTCCAAGTCCAAGTCCATCGCCTTCAAGTCCGAGTCCAAGTCCAAACCTAATGAACATCTAGTCGATGCAAATCTGCCTGGTTAACTTATTCGGACGATTTAACTCTTTTTTGCGTAGTGTTTTATGTCCCCTCCAACACAATATAGGTTATATGGGGGACGGTTTTTACAGGTCAAAAGATCCAACCAACAGTATCAAAGTACTGAAGGAGAATCTACAAGGGAAAAAACGCAAACAACACAGAAAACATAATACACACAGAAATACGAAATAGTACACGCTAAAAAGATACGAATATATAACACAGCAAGTCCCCTAGTCTACAATAATACGGGGTGACTGGTTAAATAGAAACCAAAATTACAGCATCAGTACAGCATGAGGCCAGACAGTGTCAACCAGATATGAAACAGTCGTCAGACCCAGAGTGTTGTCAGAGCGGATGAGAAGCTGAGTTTTGTCTCCGGGAGATGGTTTGAGATAGAGATGACCAACACCGCGTTCCTTCCACTCACCGTTCAGCATGTAGAACAGCTTGCAGCTAGAACACACCACAATACATGACAGATGTCACATAATCAATGTATTTTAATCAACAATCAAATGTTACATGTTCAGGTGATGTGATGGTCAGTTTTAGTCAATCAACCATTGAATCTGTTGACTTAGAACAAGTCGTCTGCAGGATGCTTTCAATAACAATGAAGAAGTCAGTCAGCAAGAAATATTTTTCTGATATACTGTATTTTCAGTACATAGCCATTTTGGTTCATACTACTGTGTACGGAAATTATTGCTAAGTACTACCGCTACTCGGGTTTATTAATTATCCAAATCTGTTAGGCATGTGTTTGTAAATGGCAGGGTAATGAATACAGGGCATCACAAATGGCATAATGACAGCCTCAGTACAAACAGTGATTACAGGATGTCAATCCAACTCTGTGCCTGTATGACTAACTGTAGTACTATAGCAGCTAAATCTAGCTGTTAATTATTGACAGCCTCTGCTATTTCTTGCCATAATAACTGTTATCAACCAACGAGCTGTTTAAGCTCTAAGGTTGCTGATGAGCCAACTTTTCAGCACATTGCACTTAGCTGAGTAGGGTATAATGTCATGCTCGACACATTATACGTTATGTGAGAGATGGTCTTCCCGGCAAATAACACCTATAGGCTGGTTTGGGAGCATTTTACTCCATATGGCCAGGAAATAGAACTGGACCTATTCTACTGCTACCGAGCCCACATATGGCGATAAGGTAAGGTAATTTAAAAACATTGTCACAATTTCATTTAAAATAACATGACTAACTGTAGCTGCACAAACAAACTTATTAACAGATCAAGACGTAGCAAAGAGGCATCCATCGTACAGATCACAATACAATGTACCAAAGAAAACAGAACACTGCTATGGCCTTAAAGGTCAGGTAACAGAGTGCCTTAGTCCATAAAACTGCATTAACCCTTTGATACCTACTGTTGCCATATGGGTACAGCTATAAAGCATCCTGTGCCAGACCAGGTTAAGCCGTCATTTGTAATTTTTGACATCCAGGCACTCTTTATAGCTTTACCCATCTGGCAATAGTAGGCGTCAAAGGGTTAAAGTAGCTGTAATGACAGTCAACTGATGTTAATACCGAACTGTGTAGAAAGCGTCATCTTCTTTGATCTCCACAGACTCTGCCTTTGGCGGCACATACTCTTCACCATCTACGTTATAAATACAAGTTTCACGATGCACACAGCTGACAAGAACAAAAAACTGTTCAAGAATATCTCATGACTGTGACATGAAAGCGATTTCCTTTTCATCACCAATCAAACAGTAATTTCCAAAGCGGTAGAATTCTGCACTTCATTGCACGGGTCAGTGAGGGTAGAAGTCTTTTCAAGCAGTATTGAATGCTGGGTGGCTACAAGTCTCGGAACAATTTCCATAAAACAGAAACCAGAAAGGTCATCGGTAGACAGCATGTCCCTTACAAAGGCCACCATCGCCACCCCCTAAATATGGATGTCGCGACACCTGGTTATTGTCATTCAACCTGACAAATATTGTAGAACTCAGTAACAAGACAGTGACCAGTTACATTAACAACTGCCAGGACTAGTATTGCCAACACTACTGTACTCTGCAGCTAGGTTATAATGAAAGCAACCACAAAGTGCAACTGTAAATCCGAATTTTCACTGGTATTTAATTTTGTCATTTTATGCTACTCGCAAAATTCGCAAACATTAGATGCACACGAAAAATTAGTGTTTTACAGTAATTCAAATATGAACCACCATACAAACTTAATTTTTGAAAATGAACAAACTGAAAAACAGTTTTCTGTAAGTTGTCAGTCAAAACACTAAACAGTAGATATAAAAACAAAGCCATCACTGAATGTATTTACTGAGCATTCTGAGTAACAGCTGAAATATCCAGCCATGCAATTTTTTTCTGCTGAGGCAAAGGCAAATGTGGAAAATATCACTTTATAACATAATCAACCATTTACCATATATCTATAATAAATGAAATTTTAAAACAAAATAAACGCACCTTCGGCATCATTTGTGTTGGCTGACGGTTCGGCTACTGACGGTTCTGACGGTGCAGCACTGCCGAACTTAATTCCACCAGTACCGAACGTGAACCCAGAGGCGAGATTTGTGCCGAAACCAGCCGGGAATGTGGTGCCACCCAGCGACGAGGTTGTGACGGTCGCTGCAGCAGATGACGTGGACGACGACGAAGAGAAGCCGAAGAGGGGTGAAGGCTGAGTTGGCGGTGCACTGCTTCTAGCTGAACTGACGGCAAAGAAACCTGGGCTGGTGCATGCTGCGGCACTGTTTTCTGTTGTTGACGACGAGATTGCTGCACTGACGCCACCGGTCAACGCTGTAATCAACAGTCACATGACCTGCTAGTAGCTGCTATACTCTCCTGCTTTGATATCAGTTACCCTGTTAGACTATAGGATTTGCATGGGGGTTAAACATGGGTGTGTTCAGCTTGAACTGGCACATAACGAAAAAAAAACAAAAATATATAAAAAAGAACAAAATAAAAAAAATGCCAGTGTCCATGAAGTGTGGTCGAAGCTAATATCCATGTAGTCACCAAATGGAACCAGAAAGACAAAGGAGGAAAAAACACTGAAGGAATTACCATTAACCAGTGATGTTAAGTCCTCGAGGCCAAAATTTTGGCCTCGGCCTCAAAGCTTTAGCCTCGGCCTCGAGGTTTTGGGCTGGGCCTGGCCTTGGTCTTGTTGTCGTATTATGTAATCGGGCATTTTTCGTGCAAAAATCGTGTAAAATTCGGTAATTTTGTTAATTTTTCCGGCAATAATCTTAAATCATATGTTGTTAATCATTATATGGCACTTTTTTCATAATGTTTTTGGCCTCGGCCTCGACCTCATAGTCCTGGCATCGGCCTCGTAGCTACGGCCTCAGCCTCGAAGCTTTGGCCTTGGCCTCGGCCTCGAGATGTTGGCCTCGTTTAACATCACAGCCATTATCATTCACATTTATTCTCTATGCACTCATATCAGGCTTTCTGTTCACTGGTTTTAATGAATTCCACATAATTCCATATTTTGGTTTGTACAACACATACAACAGAGTAAACTGCTACAGCTACACATCAGCTCGTTTAAAAAAATTTCCACGCTTCCAGCGTTGGCAGAACTGGTCTGTTGTAATGTGAATGGACGGAAGCGCAAAACAACCGCGGTTGCATTGCATACTGACATTTCCACAGACTTCTGTCTGGCACTGCGGTCCCATTTACCACACCCACTCTTAAAATCTGCTGATTTTCCAGGTTTTGCAGGAAAAACGTACCATTTGCAGCTCATTAAAAACATACACATGAAACACAAAACATGCATCAGCCAATACATCTGATAAGGAACTTGCCAGTGCTGCCGATGGTAGTGGTATCAGTGGATGTACTGGCTACTGCGGTTCCAGTTAGTCGGTCCGGTGTAACATTAAATGTGTTGTTGAGTTTATCCAGATGACGCTCGTAGTCACGGAACACCGGTGATAGTATACAGCATGGTGATGATCTAACGTGCTGGTCTATCCAACGCACTAGGCTCTCGTTGAGGCATTTCACCTTCTGAACGTATCTGATGAAATCAGGCAACAACATACTCAAGTCACCATTAACAAGAAACTTCCTTATTTTTATCATAATGCCAATTTCACCATTTGTCCGCCTACATACATACTATTACATTGTAAAATTCTGCAGGCACAAAGTCTAGTGTCGGGTCTGTTTTAAAAACGCATCTACAAACCATGGTTTTGGGAGAAAAATAACCAAATTTTTGAAATCCATTACAGCACTACTAAAGTCCATGAACTGTAAACAAAGACTGTCATGTTGCCTAGCAAGACAAGACAGTGTATTTCTCCTGGTAACTGACATGTTACTAGGCACAGAAAGTCTGAAAAATCCTGACATTCTGTAATGACAGTTAGTATTCGCATTCGCTACTTGAATTGTAAATTTGCTATTCTTAATTGCCAAATTTGCATAATATTTTCAGCTTTTTCACATCTTATATTAGATCCATATTAGCCATGTTGCTATGCTAGGCAACATGGCTAATATGGATCTAATATAAGATGTGAAAAAGCTGAAAATATTATGCAAATTTGGCAAATAAGAATAGCAAATTTACAATTCAAGTAGCGAATGCGAATACTGTCATTACAGAATGTCAGGATTTTTCAGACTTTCTGTGCCTAGTAACATGTCAGTTACCAGGAGAAATACAATAAATTATGTTAATTTGTGAAGCATTTAAAATAACATTGGCAACCGCAATGACAAAACTGCATTTTCCCAAATGTTCGCATCTGACATGAAAGCTTCAAACTATTCGGCGGATATCGAATAGTCCAATGTTGTCGAATTCAAATCTGAACTTTGTAACATTTCTAGCACCTAAAGGAGGAACAATTGTTCTACAATCCAGCGGCCAACAGCAGTACACAAACAGCAAGCTCAGTCGGCAGATAACATACAAAAAGCTGTGATCAACTGCAAATAATTTACAAATCTCTACACATATTTTAACAGATTATTTTCTACACATCAATTCCAAAACCAGAATAGGCTACCAAATAAACAAGCCCGGCATGGGACTGCCGTCGACTCCTCGTAAGAGGCAAAATTTGTTTGCAAAGATGGAATTGGAACATCCTAAATTTGAAGGTCACGTGATACCGAACAAAGATGAATATCAAAAATCAGTCTGGTTAAAATTTAGATACTGTCTTGGATTATCACTATATCATAATTCACCGTTAATTCTTTTGATTACATGCATATTGGCAGAGGAGATAGCATTTGAAATCTGCCATATTCGCAACTTTCAGATCTCCATGACCTTGACCTTGAATCGGGTCATACGCCGCGGACATACTATCGTGTATCTGCGTATCATTCATCGACCTCTACTACACAACAAATTTCGTTCAGATCGGAAAAACGTTTTGTGGACGGACAGACGTACAGACATGCAGATGGACAATGAGTGCATCTCAACCAGGTCAACTCTCAGAGGAGTCGTTCTAAAAACGGAAAGCTGAAAGGAACCTACGCGGCAGGAAGGGCATCGCTAGATCGGCTGTCTTGTGACGACGTTGGATCTGCAGGCTTTGAGGTGCCAGAGTGTGTTATCCCATTGTGTGCCGACGGTTTAGCAGCGAAGCCAAACCCAAAGCCTCGTGAATTACTGCTTGGTGATCCAGCATCAAAGCTGCTACTTGGCACGGACGCAGCTGTCGACGCCGTGGACAGTGTACTGCCCGCGCCTGTCAGCGAACCAGTGCCAAAATTAAAGCCAGTTGATCCAGGATCAAAACCAGTGGATCCCGAAACAATGCCCATGGATGCAGAACCGAAGCCTGTGAATCCACTAAAGCCTTTGAATGCACCAGTCTGTACAGTGCACAGGACATTAACATGCACTGAACTATTGTTATAACACACGGTCAGTTACAGAAGGATCTATGTAGACTATTAATATGACTAAATGAGCTAGTGTAGTCAGCAGTAGTCCACTGCATCCAACAATGGATCTAATGTTAATATACACCAGAATGTGAGAGATACAGAGGAGGAAGGTTCATTGAGCATTGATTGTTTAATGTCTCTGCCAACACAGTACAGGTTATCTGGGACAGTTTTACAGGTCAAAAGACCCAACCAACAGTATCAAAGTACTGAAGGAATATCTACAAAAGACAAAGAAAAAAACGAAAACAACTAAATACACATATACATAGACAATAATGTACACACGAAACGATATACACAAAATAAGCACAGCAAGTCCCCTAGTCTACAATAATATGGGGTGACTAGGGGTCAAAAGACCCGACCACCAGTATCAAAGTACTGAAGGAAAAGACACTACAAAAGTAAAGAAAACCCAGAGAAAGCAAACAACACAAAATACAGAAATACAATAAATAGACACGTGGCGGTGGGGCTGCCGCGCAGTACCCCAAGAGAGAGGAAGGAAGGTCAGTGGGTGTATGAACAATGCACAGTGCCTCCACATAACACTTAGCCTATGGTATTACATGGTGTACAGGGCGCGCCAAAAAAGTAACCCCCTAGGAAAAATGTTATATCTCTGAAAATGTAGCAGATATATGTACCAAATTTGCAGAGATTACAGATGAGGATTCCATTTACATATCCTGCAAATTTTATTAAAATAACAAACACGGTTCAACAGACACAACTGTTTAAACTTTAAAGTTCATTTTTTCAAGTGAACATGCAGTCACGTCCTGAATATTCAGTAAGTCTTACGTAATAACGAATCAAACTTTGCACAACTTTTTCGTCAACACTTCAGAC
>Ga0056114_1000772_pt1 | contig 12519 bp, 8 predicted proteins | sample WorMetHERISLAND1_FD_77005 | JGI IMG/M metagenome (GOLD analysis project Ga0056114, IMG submission 77005) | Marine gutless worms symbiont microbial communities from Max Planck institute for Marine Microbiology, Germany - Olavius loisae HERON... ...
CACCTGGCGAATTAAAAATATACTAAATTTCCGATAAACTTATCTAAGCTGTCATAATTTTTGCTCAGTGCAAAGCTTAAGCGGATAAATTTTACAAAAATAAAGCATACTGGTGTTAGTCAGCATTTATTACATGAAGAGTAGATAATGTCAGTGCAGACAATGCTCACAATGTTCACCGGCAGCACGAACATAAGCATGCAGCCGCAGACGCCACTGAGCAATGGCCGACGCGACGGTGCTATGATCAAGAGCTGCCCATTCAGCCATGATGCGCTGTTTTAAGTCGACCACATTTGTCAACCTTGGTGCAGTAGTAGACATGTTCTTGTAGCACATTCCAGACACAGTAGTCAACAGGATTGAGGTCCAGGGAGTCGGAGGCCACAACGTAGGCGGAATAAAATCAGGTGTCTCATTTGTTAACAGTGCAACTGTTTCCTTGGCTCGCTGAGCAGGGCACTATCTTGTTGGAACACGAAAAATTCTGTGCCCGAAACATGTCGATTGTCGAATGTCCGGTAATAGCATTTGCTTCAATAAAAAGAATGGTTTTCCAATGCAATTAATAAGCAAGCAACAAACGGGCAAAAAGACGATCAGCTCAGATGCCTTCAAAATATATGCAGGTTTTGTGCACGCACAGTTGCCAATTTTATACATGTTAATTTGCCAGGTGACAGCACTTCGGCACGTTAAAAATTAAAACATTGATTACACACTTGTGTTCACTGATTATCTCTGACTCTGTAGCCGATGAAATTTTTGCAATTGGTCAACCCTGCGTGAAAATATTCAGCAAAGTATGATGTGCTACTTTTTTCTGAGACACGGTGTATATGCCTTACTTGATGCAACTGCTTTGTATGGCTGTTGTAGACTGCTGCAAGCGGGTCAAGCAGTCCTGGAACTGGTACGTTGTAAATGTGCTGTCTCTAAAGCGTGGTCCTGATTAGTTATCATGTCAAATTGAGTAACAAACCAATTGCCGTCTGCAGTTAAATATATATAAACAAATAGTTATCAGCAAGAATATGCTGCTTGGATGATATGTTCTCTGTTATCCATATTTAGCGGCACTGTAGATATAGTGCATTGTTGCATTTGAACCACTTTGAATGTGATTGCTGGACATTGCTTTACGTTTTGTATATTAGTAATGCGCGGCATTGAACTGCAGATAGAAGTGTTTTGTTGAAATGATATACAAATTGCCGTTGATGTCATTTGACATGACTAGCTGTGTGCTGCAGATGCAGACACAGATGTTGATTTCGATCCGACGGCTGACATGCTGGTTCATGATTACGATGATGAACGGACGATGGATGAAGAGGAGGCATTAAGTAATGAGGAGAGCGTTGCCAACGAACTAGATGACTTACAGAAAGTGAGGATATTTGTTACTGTGAAGATTCACTGTGCACTATACTAGCTATCTGTATTGCTTCTGTGAGTGAGTTATGTTTAATAGTTATAGTTAACACTTTTTCTGAGAATAAGTGAAAGGTAATCATCGACGTAAACTGGTGATATAATGTGTAACTTTAGTGCTAAGTTCCATCATTTCCAGTTATCTACTAGGTAAGAAAAAGATAACGCGAAATGTCCGATAACACTAAAGTTAATCTGAATATTTCCGATTAACACCAACCAACTTTCCTTCCATGCAAATGAATAGATGTTTGTACTTAATCTTTAGGTATGAAGAAATTTTGAATTAAGTTTTCAGCTCACTTTTTGATTAACAGTTAGGTAGTTTTCTAATTGCGAAAGTTAATCCGACTCAGTTCTCAGTGACGTTCAGATTAAGAAATAAAGATTAATGATAAGTGTTAATCTCTTTTCTAATCGAAACATGTACTCAACCATTGTGTGTGGATGACAAATGACAGTGCATTTACTGGCTACATGACACTGATAGCAGTGACCGTCAGTGTGTCACATTGTCAAGGAGAGTGAAATGCCGATGGATGAGCTGCTGGCACTGTACGGCTATGGCAACACCAGCCAGCCGCCGCCACCTGCACCAGATCCCGCTCCATCGAACTCAGCTAGCTGTAGCGTGGTCAGCAGCAGTAGCAGCAGTGATGTTGAGGACGACACTTCGTCAGTTGCAGCTGCTGGCGAGGACGGACAGTTCAGGAGCAGTGCTGGTGGACTGCTGGGCGCTGATACGCCGATGCACACGTCACGCCTCCTGAGATGTAATTACATTACTGCTTCTGTCAACAAGACAAATCACAAGCTGCTTATTGTATGCAGTAACACTGTTATATATGATGTCAGCAACTTGAAGCAAAAATTCACTTCCATTTTAAACTAAAGCTGCTAAAGACTGGAGTTTTAGTGAAGATATCTGTCTAACTGAATGGCTAAAGTTTAGCATCAGCTAGTGTGGATGTAGGTGCCAGACTGCACTGATAGTTTCAAGTTGTTAGATGTCAGTTCACTGCAGACCTGAGTCACATCGGTTGGCATCATTGTCATCATCGCAGACTGGGAAACATTGAGTGAAACATGTCGTTTGACTGTGTTGATCAGCTGATGATATCACAGCGAGTTCTGATGACGAGGATGACGATGAAGATTATGATCCAGACAATGACGAGTACTGGAAGAAGGTCAGGTCTTTCTATCATTATAATAATTATTGTATTTTAGGTAAGCACCTTGCAGTTGACCTAATAAAGCCGGTCTCAATGTCCGTCCACCCATGAAAAGTTTTTCCGATTTGCACGAAATTTGGTTGTAGAGAGAGTGATAAGTGACAGTATGCCGTTTAACCCAAGGTCAATGTCAACGTCACGAAGGTCCAAAATTTGCAAAAAAAATGGCCGATCTCCTCCGCTGGTATGCATATAATGAAAGACTAATGGTGAATTACAATACTGCAAGACAATATCTAAATTTTGTGCAGACAGATTTTTGATATTCATCCTCGTTTGGTATCACACAAGCTTGCGGTGTACAAGGAGTTGACCGTCAGTCACTCACATATATGGCTTATTTTTATAGTAATGGAAGTAATTTTTGCTTTGCTTGAAGTCGTGTCGTCGGAGTGTGGAGTATTGGTGCGAACCATTTTATGTGTGACAGAAAGTGCAGAGTGTAGCATACCACTCACTGCATTGTGGTACTGTTGAGTGCTGCTTTAATACTGATCGGCTGATCATGTGTGCATGAGTGAAAATATTCCGTTTGTGGAAATTCATGTGACACCGAGTACTGTGGTTTGTTGTAGCAGTGCAGAATGCAGATGTGTGTCTCTGCAGTGCTAGTGAGCCAGCTCTGTAGACATCAGTCAACAATGGGCATTTGTTTGTGATCATGTGAAGTTAGTTTGCATGTTGGACCTCTGTCTTTGTCACAGTATGAGTTTGAATGGCATTTATTTGTAGTGATAATTGCAGTGATTTGTTGTTTGACTTCAGACCATTCAGGTCGGTGCTGAGTACCAGGCCGTCGTACCTGATGGACTTTCCTCCTACACCAGCTCACTGCGTATGTCCACGTTGTCACGTCTGTTTGCTCTCTCTCTCTCTGTTTATGGCTCTGTGATTCTCAGAAGTCATTAATAACTTCCTGCTGTAAGTGACAATTACTGATGCCGAGGAAAAAGAAGAATCTCGGGCATAAGTCTGACATGATGGTCACAGTGTGGATTGCTCAGTTCAATTAAGTTTCAGCTTTTTGTGTTGCTAGTAAGAAATGTAAAGCAGTGTAGTTTGTGACACTGATGTCATTATGGCTGTAGGAACAGCTTAGCAACACAGTCAGTACATAGCATCATACCACTGCAGTGTGAACTGCTGCAAAGTAGTGTCATATCTGTGGATTATAAATGTACATTTTTAAGATTGATGTCAGATGTTATATTAGTAGCTTTTGGCTGGGGTTGTTAAAGGGCTGCATAATTACTTGTAAGTTTAATGTGAATTTGTATACTGTATTTCCATGACAGAATGAACTCTAGTTATTACAAGTATTAGCATGTGCTGCATATGGAACGAAGCTTAGCCCACAAGTGATGTTATTGAGTTGTTGAAGATCACGTGGAGAGTATCATGTATGCAGCGCAGAATATAAATGTATTGTTTGAGCATCTGCGTTTAATAATGAACGGAATGTTTGATACAACGATAATGCCACCGTGAGTGGCACGGTGACTGTTTGTCTATACCATCCTCAACTCAATGGCAAAGCATAAACATGACGTGAATGTCTGCATTACATGAGGAAATTATTGTTGAGAACAATGCCTTTTAATTTCCCAATATGTAAGCCTTATTGCAGAACTGAATAGTTGTGTGGGTTATTGTGATTGTGTTGTGCAGCATATGAAGATGAGGATCAGCTACTGTGGAATCCAGACCTCCTTACCGATGATCTCGGTATGCTCATGTCTCTGTCAGTGACTTCATTGCGACTAGATGACGCGTACTTGTCTAACAGTGTGATTGATTGTGGTAATATAACACATAAATATTGTCCTGAAAACAAACATAAATGTCCTGGACTTTTGAAAGTTTGTTTAAGACTGTGGATGGCTAATTTATTTAATTGCTCGTTTCTGAAGTGCACTGCCGGTTTAATGTGCAAATTTTTTGTTTGCAAATATTTTGCACACAGTTCATCCCAATGACCGAGGGCTCCAAAAACTTGTTTGTAAGAGCACTGTGAGCTCCGGCTGCAGCCTTGCAGGAAAACCTCCATAAAACTATCGTCTGAGGTGATATGCACACCGTTGGTGATGATGATGTGATGCAGATGATGTTATTGTCCGATGGCGATTTCATTCCAGATGTGAATTAGAGATGGGAATAGATCCGAACCCGAGCCAAACTTTCTGAACTCGAACCCTGTATTCAGCTGAACCGATCCTGACCTGTGTGAATCAGTAAAATGAACCAATCTGAGTAACGATTGGAGCATGAACTGAACTGTTGTAACGCTGTGATATGCTTGATGAGCGTTGACCACTTCTAGATTACAACTTGACTTTTTATGTATTTTATTGCATCAGTTGTTTGTGGTCCGAATGTTGTTGGTACACATGAGATCGATGCATACTTACACTGTGCAGTCCAGTATGAGGTACATTTTGTGAGCCAAAGACATGGTCATCTGAACTGAACCCTCTGCATATGTAAATTAACTGAACCAAACTTTAGTTCCAGGTGCATCCAAACCAAACTCGAACCCAGAATATACACCGTGAGTCAAAAAATGGAGACACTATACTCTTGTCCATATCTTTGCTAAATATTGACCGATTTTCACAATTCTTTCACCGACGTACTGTACGAGTACGTCGGTGAAACAATTGTGAAAATCGGTCAATATTTAGCAAAGATATGAACAAGAGTATTGGAGCCTTGTTTTTTACTTAGCATTTTATATCATTCAATTTTACCATCTTCTATATGCTATTGCATATAATCTTACTATTATACCTTTTTCACATCATCCAACGTGAATGGCACTGTATAGCCTAATTTTGCTGATGTGCCGTTAACAGACTACTCTACTCACTCACTCAGTCGGTGGTTGATTTGTGTTGTTACAGTGGAGCGTTATGTGAGTGATCTACACAGAGATGTCCAGGCTGTTGGTGAGGGCGTCTACGCGGTCCCTACTGGTGCACATGTCAAAGACAACGAACAGGTTTTTCATTCTTTCTCGTCTCTTCACAACGTGCCGCTAGTGCTTCCTAGTGCCGTAGTGTGTTGCTAGTGTTGCGGATATTAAAACTGATGATTTCCTTTTTTGAAACAGAAACTCATTTTCGAAGAAAATCCATTAAAACATGAGCAAGTCAGCTCCTGTTGGTTGCAGTATTGACAGACAACTACTGTACCGTGTTGTATGCTGTCAGCTGCACGGCAGTTTGTGTGTCTTTCGAACCCGTGTTGAATACATTTCTATATGTTTACGTGAAACTAATTGTGATTGCTTACGGTCTTGGTGCCGTCGTACTATAGATCTGCTCGGTGCAAGCTAGGCATTATGCAACCTAGTCAGTTTTGACAAGTAGATTTTGACTGCACTAGATTTTGACCGTGTGTTTTTCGACTAGTTTTTCATGCCTCGTGTAACATTGCTAGCCAGTGCTGCCGTTCATTGTCAGTTTGACTGCTAGTTCCATGCATGTCTGCTGTTGTCGTCTGTAATGTCAGTCAGCACTGCCAGTCTCTTCATACATGATATCACGGTGTGCTAAAAATAGTAACATTTTAGGCTACAGGCATTGACCTAATATGTCACGCGCGGTAAACAAACGTTCGTCTGTAGTTAAAAACGTTTCGCTAGATTTTCGGTATTGATTGGCTTTGAATTAGATTTTAGTTTTAATACTAATCATACAAAAAAAGAGAATACATCCGACCTTCATTGCATTAAATTCTGCACCTAAAGGGTTGTTTACCGCAGCTGACTTGACCTAATTCGACACCGTGATATCGTGTATTGTTAGTTCTTTTTCCTTCACTGATATTATTTGAACTAATTGATAACACTTTGCCCATCATCCCTTTGCTGTATAAACACCGCAAGTGTTTACTGTAAAGCGTCAGCTCGTTGCTGTCTTACTCCAGCGGTTCTTTATTCTTCTTTATTCTTTACTAAACATAACAGACAGAGATTATGTACTGTGGAACGGGTGAGGTTGTGAGTAGTGTGTGATGTTGTGCAGGCGCTGTATATGCTGCTGCAGTGTGATCACGACATTGACAAAGCATCTCACAAACACAAGCTGAACGCTGTAACATCAACTGGTTTAGGTCCGTTCCTTCATGATGTGAATGAAACTATTGTATGTAAATGCAGCATGCTATAGCGCGTATATGCTATCGACCGCCCGTCTCTCTGTCCGTCTGTCTGTCAGACGGGTGGATCATACAAAAACGGTTGAAGTTAGGATTATGAAATTTCACCGTACGGTAGCCTCATCCCTCTAGTTTTTGCGGGGTAAGTTTCATCGCGAAATCTGAGGGGTTCCCCCCGATCGGGGGCCTCAAACAAGGGAGGGGTGGTTAAAATCAGCACTTTTCTATCTTTAAGTGTGAATATCTTGAAAACGGTAGCAGATACGGCTAAAGTTACAATTAATGACTAATAGGAAGTCATATATGAGCTTTCTATTGACACCAAGATCGACGACCTTGGATGACCTTGAACTGCTGTAAGGTCGTACACACACGGCTGTCGCGTGCTTACCTGTCGTTAGCTAGGCTTTCTTGTTTGATAGCTGGAAGGACGCTGCTTATACATATCTGCAGTCAAAATACACTGCAACATTTAGATGTTGCAGTGTATTTTGACTGCAGATATGTATGTATAAGTCAGTTTCAATTGTTTCTATGAAACGAGTCGTTGCTTAGGAACAGTGTGTTGCTATGGTGATCGCTGTGATATTTGACCTGTCGCCTATTCATGTTTTATCTTGACAAATCATTTATGAACTTCTAAGCTATCGTATTTGATACGATTTGATTAATAAATAATAATTTAGTAATACTATTATTTTTATACAATAAATACTTGGAAGGGTTGGTTTGGAGGACATGACATGATCATGGAACTGTTTTGTTTGTACTACTGATTGCTTTCTTTTTATTACCTTATCCACTCCACACATCTATTTTAGCCTCTCGGCTAGCGTTTTTAAAAATAAACTTGAGTTGAGTAGAGGGGAGGTAATTAATTGATTAATGTATGCAGAAAACAGAATATATATTTTAGTTCAATCAAGGCGGCGTAATATAAACACAGTGGCGATAGCGGACAAGTGGCGATCCTAGCGGACTAATTCCCAGCTACACTGGATAATGTATCGTGGATATCCATGCTGTGTTTGTTGTCAACATGGTGTAGATAAAATAGTAGAATTATTTTTATTCGTAAAACATTTCTCTTCTGGTACCAACACATCGTCTCGTATATGTAAAGTAGGGACCTGCGAAGCTTCGTGATTCGATTCGATTTCGAATCGTACGTCCGATTCGAGATTCGATTCGTATCGATGGTCCGATTCGAAATTTTCGAATCGTCCGCGATTCGAAATTTTCGAATCGTCCGCGCTGTCAATTGTCATTCGTAAAGAAACGATTTGTGGTGGTTAAATTTGCGTTTAAAGTCGACTTTGGGAGTAAAATAAGCGTACAACAGCATTGTTTGACGCGTTTTATGACTGAATTGCAATAAACAAGTTCGGAGTTCAGTAGTTCGTACATCACTCAGTCTCTCGTTCGTCACAAATACAAAATACCGATGGATTAAATATTCGCTGTAAGTGTAACAGGCTGTACGCCGTGTACGGTACACCTGCAGTCCGTTAAGCTGTGTTACGGCTTGCGTGGTATACGGCCGATTCGATTCGAAGATTCGATTCGAAAACGAATCGGACGGCCGATTCGATTCGAGATTCGATTCAAACGAAAAAAACGATTCGCAGGTCCCTAATATAAAGCTAATATTATATTTTAAAAACGTGCCGCACACAAGCTGTATAACCTTAATTTGCGGATAATACTTACAAAATACTTCGTAGTTGGGTATTGGCCTGCCAGATGGCTTGTGTAGTATGTAAAGGTTTTGGTTCAATAGTTGCTGTGAAATTACGGTATGTCTGTTATGTAACTGGCATCCGTGACAGAAAATGGTGACATATTAAACGTTGATGCATCTGCTAAGATAAAAGTTAAACACTGCAGAGGTGAAAGACTGGTGTCAGCTGAAATACAGTGAAACGAAGAAGTGTTTAATAGTCATGAGAATGGGTTTTTAAAAGTAATTGAGAAAATTAGTATTATTATTATTATTATTATTATTATTATTATTATTATTATTGATCTGCTGCGTTACTGCCTGATATCGGACAAGTGATTGTGTAGAACTAGTTCTACGTGACATACAACTCCGATGTGTTTAACTGTATCATTGGTCTTCATCTTCTCCTGTGAGTGACGTTATGTTGTTGATGACTGTCAGACACAATGAGCTTGTGGTCAGAAGACGAATGCAGAAATTTTGAAAATGGCCTGCGTATTTACGGCAAAGACTTCTTCCAAATCCAGCAAAACAAAGTACGTCGCGTTCTGTTCGATGTTACGTATTCGCGTTTGTTGTTCTTTTCTGTTCACATTTATCTTTAGCTTATGTATAATACACACTTTCACCAACTGTACACAGTTGAATATTGAGTTTGCATAGTTTGTTTTCTCAAGGTTTTACAATTTGTCCCATTTACACTGGTTTAGACTATTGACTAGATGGATGTACAGAAAAGATTGCAGATGTCTACTGCGATGTTGAATGTATCTGTGAAGGTGGTTGTGTTTCTCTGTCAGGTTCAGACGAGGTCCGTCGGTGACCTGGTTCAGTTTTATTATCTGTGGAAGAAGACAGAGAGACATGATGCGTTTGCGGCTCGAACGAGGCTGGAAAAGAAACGATACGCGCTTCATCCTGGAATCACGTTAGTGTATAGTCAGTTGTGATGCGGATTTGTTCCCTTTATTTAAACGTTTAAATGAATAAAAAAAAAGTTTGGAGTCAGTAAGTTCCACTGTCACTGCGTAGTTGCAGCTTAGTTATTGGTTACGAAATGTAAACATTTCCTGTGCTTGGCTTCATGAAGGATCAATGTGTCCCGTCTAAGATCAAGTGTCAACTTTGGTTCACCTTGAATGGAAATGCTTACACCACAGTGTGTGTGTGTGTGTGTGTGTGTGTGTGTGTGTGTGTGTGTGTGTGTGTGTTACTTTGAATACAATGTGTTGCAGTAGTCATTGCTTTTGAACTATACAATAATATAAGGGTGCTTTTCCAAAACTCACTAAGTCCAACAAGTTGAGAAAATGTAAGGATTCTGTGAGTTTTGGCTGAAAATCAGTGTAGATGGAGCCAGGAGCAGTGATGGCAAATAGTGACTGAGTTAGTAGTAAATTTTGCCCTACAGTGCTTATTGACCTTAGCTTGTAGGAATAATATCAATGTTCCTTTTTTCTTTCACTAGTTCTAGTCCTTTGAACCACGTTCCATGGTGTTTTATCTACCGGCCTCCGTTGCAGTAGTCAAGCTGTTGATGTTGATATGTGCTGCAGAGACTACATGGATCGATTTCTGGATGAACAGGAAAGTCCGGCGACGTTGGATCGCATCAATCTGCCTGCGATCGCGGCAGTGGACTGTGACCAGGCGATGTCGGGTTTCCTGCCAGATGACAAGTCTGGTTTGCCAGTTGATGCTGACGGTAAACCGGTCGTTCGTGACATAGTCGATGAAGACGTGAAGCCTCGCTTGTCTAACGGTGAAAGTTTGACTGTAGCAACTCTAGATGAAGTCGCTGTATCGTCGGCGCTGTCGGCCACTGAACCAGTTACTGGTAGCGTTGCCGACAATGTTGTGGCACATTCGGTCACCGACACTGATTTAAGGCATGAAGACTCTACTGCCGAAGTGACGTGGCATTCACCTGTCCTACGGCCGTCGTTGTGCCTGTCAGCTGATGACACTATTAATGGCAAGGAGGAGAAGATGGCAACAGAGCAAGTCAGCACAGCTGATGACGTGTCTACCGCTGCGGTAGCTGAGCCGACGAGAGAGAAATCTGACAATGAAGCTAATGAAGATATCTCTGAACGACTAGAAACAACTGACTTGTCTAGTTCGGCCGCGGTGCATGATCAGCTGCTTGTTGATAATGATAACTCTGTATCTGATGCACGTGACAGTGAAGTCCTCGTCGATGCTCCTGCTGCCACTGCGTCAGTCAGTCCAGCTGCAGACCTGCCAAGCACGGCTGTGCTGCAGGAACCTCACAGTTGTGTCAGCGCTACAGATGATGACGATGAGGTGGGTCGTGATGACATGGAACAGTCGCCGCCGGCTGTTGACTCAGCCGTGTCACACGCTGCGTCACAGTGTCACGCTGATGTCAGTCCAGTGATAGACGCTGACGAGTTCTCGTCTCGTCCACTGTCTGACGAGACACTCCAACGACCTGGCAGTTGTACACGTGATCTCGACACAGACAGACAGTCAGCCACGTCTACGTTAGTGCCTCAGTTGTCCAGTGGTCAGGAGGTGTCAGCAAGTCTGGTCGCAGCGACACCCCATCTTCCGTCTACGTGCTCCGATGTATCGCCTGTCGACATGTTGGAGCGTGATGATAGGTCGTCACCGGTTGACACAGAGATGATGACTGTTAGTGAACCACCACCGGCTGATACAAGTGCCGACACCGATTCTTTAGCTGCCAGTCAAGACTTTCCGTTATCAGACCAGGCTGTTGAGAACAGACCGTACTGTGTAGATGCCGAGTCTACAGTGAGCTGTGTGAATAACGCGGACAGTAGCGTCGTAGAGTTGGACAGTCGCATTGATAATGACGACGACGACCGGCATCCAGCGGAGAACGAGCTAGCATCGTCGCATGAGAATCTGTTCGCTCAGTCGTGTTCACCGTCAAACAACGTCTCCACGTCTGTAGCTGGTTGTGATGTAAGCGGACACGCGAGCTCCGTCACTGACAGTGTCACTGACAGTGTGACACCAGACATGGTGGCGCTGTATGACAAACTCCCCGACCATCCGCACTCACTTGACGAAGACGCACAGTCTGACAGTAGGCCATTGTTAACATTGTCCTCTGAAGTTGAATGCACGTCTCCAGCATCTTGATTTCACCGGATACCGAGTTGTCGCGTATGTGTAACGTCCACTTGTCGAGCGAGTAGGGTAACTGACAGTGTATTTTTAGGTTAGTGACAGACTCGGTCATCTGTCCATTCAGTACATATACGTACTTTTATTTATTTTATACATTAAATGTCAGTATATAGTCAACAGTTGCTGTTGGAGCACTGTGTTCGTGTCAGAGGATCCAGTCCATAGTCAACAGTCAGTTATGTTACCTGGCAACACTGGCTTGCTGGATCAGTGGGTATTGTTTTTAAGTTGCATAAAGGCCGCAACCCACTAGGCGAACTAGTTGGAAACTAGTTGCGAACCCAGGTTGCCAACTTGTTGGCAACCCCAAAAAAGTTTAGTTCGCATTCGGAACGGGTTGGCAACCCGGGTTTCCAGCTAGTTTCCAACTAGTGCGCCTAGTGGGTTGCGGCCTTAATGCATCATAACACCAGTTTACCTTTTCAGCATTTCACTTACTTTACATATGTGTCGTGAGGCAGGCAAGTTTAACAGTACTGTCAGAAACTAGAAATACTTGTGTAAACATTAATCGGTATTTTATTACACGTAATGCTGATGTTGGATGTAGGGAACTGCTGTTGCCAAGTGTAACAATGTGTCCTGCGTTTACAGTGATTCAGCAGCATGCTACACTGGTTAGCAGGGGCGGATTCAGGGGGGGGAGCCGGAGTACGCCACGCCTCCTCTAAACTTGCCACAGACTACTTGTCAGAACGGTGTACTGTCAATATAAGATTTGCAGGAACGTGTTGACTGTTGGCAACTATGAGCAACGTGTAAGCCTATTGCTCTACTCCATACTAG
>Ga0056114_1000773_pt1 | contig 12514 bp, 14 predicted proteins | sample WorMetHERISLAND1_FD_77005 | JGI IMG/M metagenome (GOLD analysis project Ga0056114, IMG submission 77005) | Marine gutless worms symbiont microbial communities from Max Planck institute for Marine Microbiology, Germany - Olavius loisae HERON... ...
AACATATCTCCAAAACTACTTGAGCTAGAGACTTCAAATTTGGTAGGCGGCTTTGTATTGGGAATGCCGAGCAGACGCACAAATAATTTCCCTGAAAGTGGGCGTGGCCTAGGTCACGTGACCACTAGAATTTTTGGCAGTACGGTCGGCTATCCTAGCGACAGCTTGGCTTCTTGTTACATTGACTGATGCTGCGTGTACGTAACTACGCCATAGTTTGCTGTGCATGTTTAAATTTTTCTTGAGGTTACTTATTTACGGTTTTCTTTTGTGGTTAAAAATAAACATGCTAGTGATGCTACTAACCACTAACCAACTATGGCAACTGCATATTTTATATAGCAACACTTTACAAACAGAGTACATATATCTTATACAATTGTCTGACTAGCCTAAGTGTGACGGATAGCCTACAGTCGTGTTTTTAGGCCTATGTTGGTTTTCAATTTTCTGGTCTTATATTTTCTGCTGACCAATCGTTGATGTAACATTGTGTTCCGAAAAGAAACACCCACTCACAGTTTCTTTCATATCCCCATGAATAATGTGTAGATTTAAACAAAACTTGCAGTGAATATAGCTAGGGAACGGTAGATTCTGATAACGTAGAAATTAGATATTCATTGCGGTCGGAATTATGACGTCATATTTGTCTGGCTAAAGTTGGAATGAGTTTACAGCATGCGAGCCCAGGATATCCTTTTTGCGAGCTTGCTGGTACGTAGACGCGGTCGTAGCGTGTATTTTGCCGGAATTTAAGACAATGAATAAACATGAACAACTTTTCGTTCATAATATAATGTTACAGCAACTGAACGTCGTGGGTGACTCATAAGAATCCACACTTGTGTTAAAGAGAAAAGCGTATAGTATTGAGTATAAGTTATGGTATTTCAATTCATCTGTGACACATTAGTATTCTTGTTGAGGTAAGTTATATAGCTGATTATTATTAATTATCAGTCGTTGAATTATGTTGTGAGATAAGGCTGTCTTCTGTCTGGAGTTCTTACAAACGTTTACAAACGTTTACAAACATGACGTCAAAATTACGTCATCGGCCGCAATGAATATCTAATTTCTACATTGTCAGAATCTGCCATTCCTTAGGTATATTCACTGCAACTTTTGTTTAAGTCTACTTAATACTCATAGAGATATGAAAGAAACTATGAGTGGATGTTTTTTTTCTGAACACGGTGTATTTGTGATCAGTAATATTCAATATTGAAGTTAATGGCATCATTGTTACGTACATAGGCAAAAATTCTACTGATGCTGTAAATGGACGTAAAAGTGGTGAAAGTAATAATAATTAGAAGTATAACAATTAACAATAGTTTATCACAATTTGCACCGTTATAAGTATTTGTTGATGATATTTTTGGTCAATTAAGTTACTTGTGACATAAAGCACGAAACGAGTATGCAACAACCGTTATACATAACAGTGTGAATTTTTGCCCTGACAGGGAAAATTCATTCGTATACATTTCGGCACAAATGGAAAGATTGCAGGAGCTGACATTGAAACTTGTAAGTTATGTGCTTTATACATACAAGTATAATGCTTGTAGTAATGTTATTTGTTTTTGTGAATTTGTTGGACTTAATTTATGTTTAAAGTAATTAGTATATTTTATGTTTTTCTCGTTAATATATTTAATTTTTGTTTTATCGGTATTCATATGTGTTTTTATGTGTCAAAATAATAACAAATAATAACGTTGGATAATTAAGTGAATTCATTTATTTGGACAATACATACGTCCACGTTAAAGGCAAAACGGTGTTTTGCTGTTAAGAATTAAGATGTCTTAAAGTACGAACGTGTGTGATAGCCTGCAGTATATGCCCTGTACACACTTTACTGTTATAAGGTGTTTAACAGTTATTACGTAATGAGAAAATGATCTTTGTGCGAGTGTCGGTTTGTCGCTGCTGATGACTAGTGCTGGTTGTCATGACAACAACTGCTGTAGCTGCTGTTACGCGCAGATCTGCTGGAGAAGTCGCGTGTCACTTACCAGCAGCCGGGACTTGAAAGAAACTATCACATCTTCTACTGGCTGCTCAGTGGACAGATGCACGCCATCGCAGGTACACCTTGCCGTTGCCAGTACGCATTGAGCTTGAATTTCTTCTACAACTGAATTACCACTGCTGTAACAAGCACGATGGGATGATGTATGACTGTGCATTTTCAGACAAGTTGCTGATACAGGAGGATCCGGCACTGTATTTCTTCATCAACCAAGGATGTCTAACGGTTGACAACATGGACGACAAAGAGGAGATGCACATCGTCGACGTACGATCGTTTCCTCTCTGTTTGCTTCTTTACCTTTTTTGTGTCTTACACTAGAGGTCGACGCGACGTACAGCAGGATCTCTATAGTCGCAGCATTTAGTTTAGTCCGAAAGTAAGTTATTTAAAATGTACAGTATTTACATGCTATACTCAGCTAGAAAAATGTTAACTGTAAATGACTTGAGAGATGAATAGCGAAGCAATTATCATCGTGTGGATGGCATGGCTATACAGGGTGGTTTCGCCGTGCTGGGCTTCGCCGAGGAAGAGAAGATGAGCTTGTATCGGTGTACGTGCGCTGTGCTGCACTTCGGCGAGATGAAGTTCAAACAGAGACCTCGAGAGGAGCAGGCAGAGGCTGACGGCACTCAAGGTATGACACTGGCCTTCAGTGCGTGACTGATACTACTATCACTTCTCTACCTGCATGAGTCATAATTCGTAGCATTCTACCGTTTCGGAAGAGACTGCGTGGTATTTGTCACTACTGGCTTGAATGTCAGCGTTGGTTAAAACCCACTCGAAAATTCATTTGATGAATTCAGACTTAGCGCCAAACGGTCGCCTACACGCCGACCAACCGAATCGACTTGGGCCATTTATTGTTATCACTCAGCCGTGCAGAAAGCTGATATTCATTTTAATATCCCGCACACGTTAGAAGGCTGGGTCGACCCAGGCGTTGCAGTCTTGCAGAGCCCATGCTACATAGCGTAATAACTGTCCTGACTGCGCATCATAGTTCCCGCGACAACGGACAACTCCACTGTGATTGGACCACTTCCACCCAAGTAACATCGGTAGTGGGACGATTAGCATACTGCCTTTGATCTACTAAATGACGATTAGTAAATTACTAAGTATTGTAAATAAGTAAGCAAGAGCATGTTTATAGCGCACGAAAATCAAGTATTCGTCAGGCGCTGTGGTAAATGACATTTAGGGAACGTGCTTTGCAAGTTTGCAGCAATAAACCCAATATCATACAACTTTATTAGGTCATCGAATTGCGCAAAACTGCTCACATTTAACTAAACACATACCTTATCTTACATTTCAGATGAATTCTACTTTTCGCCAGAGGTTTGAGAGGAACTGACAAATGTAGCGTATGTGCTCAGAGTCGGAGAAGGTAGCGTTTCTGCTCGGTGTCAACTGCGCCGACCTCCTCAAGTCACTTCTCACACCGAAGGTCAAAGTCGGCAACGAGTACGTCACGAAGGGCCAGAACAAAGATCAGGTTGGTGAACCGTTAGTTTCCTTCTCATAAATTATTTAATTGAGCGAAGTAACTCATCGATTAGCTGTTCGAGATTTCGATTGATTGTGGATTTTACTTTTTGTTTTTTGTGAGTTCATTTTTATTTTCTGGTTACGTTTAGTAGACCACCCGTCATTTTTAGTATACGTTAACCCTTTGGCGCCCACTGTTGCCATATGGGTACAGCTATAAAGCATCCTATGTCAGACAGGGTTAAGCCGTAATTTGTAATTTTTGACGTCCGGGCACTCTGACGGATGGCAACAGTTGGCGTCAAATGGTTAAACTATTTATCGTATCGTATCGTATCGCATCGCAGTAGTTTTGTGAGAGTGAGTTGATTCTTGAGACTCGAGCGTGGTTCATTTGCTCCTGCAGGTCGTCTACTCGGTAGCGGCTCTCGCCAAAGCTATCTACGCGAGGATGTTCTTGTGGTTGGTCGGACGCTGTAACAAGACTCTTGAGACGAAGAACAAGCGACAGTATTTCATCGGCGTACTCGATATTGCCGGCTTTGAGATCTTCCAGGTAACAAACAGTCTGTGTGATTTGTGCGACTGCTACGTGACGTAATGTTTATTTATTTCTGTGCAAATGTATCAGCCGCACCAACAACACAACAGAGCGTACACATTTAAGATGCACCAACATGTAGGAATGATGTGTGTGTTTGAGTAACTCTTCCAGGTGATGAAGTCTGGTTTAACGTTGTCGTGTTTGTCGTTGTTGTGCTGGTTACCAGTACAACACGTTCGAGCAGCTGTGCATCAACTACACGAACGAGCGTCTTCAGCAGTTCTTCAACCATCACATGTTCGTCCTCGAGCAGGAAGAGTACCGCAAGGAAGGCATCCAGTGGGAGTTCATTGACTTCGGCATGGACCTGCAGCAGTGCATCGACCTCATTGAGAAGGTAGGGCCAACGTACCGTACCATATGGTACGGGCGTATTACCGCATAACGGTGAGGCCTCTAGTTGGCCCAATGCGCATACCACATTAACCTAAGGTTAAAACAACTCTCATGATGAGTTTCAAACCCTAAGAGCACAATCGTATGTACCGGTACATGTCTTAGTTTATTTTAAGTTACCCACATAGAACTGTACGCCTAAATTGCCATGAGGTTACAATACGACGTAGTCAACGGCTTCTACGACTTTTTCTACTACAACTACAATGACGGCGATTACGACCACCACCACTACATGTACTATATAAGTCGAAACGGTTTCAAAACAACTATTATTTTTCACTGTTCGCATTTGTGCACTTGTATTTGTACTTGTGTTTTCAATTGTTTATCTAGCTATTTGGCTACCAAGACCAAGCCTACCAAGCCACAAGTGTGCAATAGGACTCAGTGTGTCAGTTTCAGAGTCAAGGCAGTGCTGTTTTTGTTTCAAAATCAGTATTAGCAGTATATGGCTTTTTCGTGTCTGTATACAGTACAGATGTACGTTAGTGTATGCTAATTTTGTGATGATTTCAGCCAATGGGAATCATGTCCATTCTGGAAGAGGAATGCATGTTTCCAAAAGCTTCAGACAAGACGTTCTTAGCGAAGCTGTTCGAAAATCACATGGGCAAGTCACCGAACTTTCAAAAGCCAAAACCAGTCAAGCAGAACGTTCGCTTTGAGCCGCACTTTGAAGTCGTCCACTACGCTGGAACGGTAACTTGCACCCGATGTATCAATGTTGGCAACAATCTGTCTTTCTCTATTTCTTCCTATTTTCAATTCTTGATTAAGGGACATGTGCTCTCTAGAAGTAAACACCAAATATACTAGATAGAAACACTTGGTAACACTAGGACATCGGTGGAGTGTTTTCATAAGAAATCTTCCTGGGGGTATTACCTTCTCCACACTTCACTCCCCGTCCACGTCAAGCTCTCTGCTCGTTTTTGACAACTTTCACACTGTACAGTGAAAAGTACTGTTGAGATGTTAAAAGTTCGTCTTTGGAACGTTGCAAACGTGAATGAGTTGAAGAACGCCAGTTGTTGGAACGTTGTTGGACAGGTGCCGTACAACATCCAAGGCTGGCTGGACAAGAACAAAGATCCGATCCAGGAGTGCATCGTGCAGCTGATGGCAGAATCCAAAGAACCGCTTGTCTCGTTCTTTTTCAAGGAACCTGAAGAAGGTTTTTGAACGAACATGTACAGTAAATTTGGCAACAGCTGAGATACTTGAACCTATTATATAACTAATCTTTTTAGTTGTTGCTGTCCTGTATTTTCCAGCGTGAACCAACGTGAATGGCACTGTATAGCATAATTGTGCTGATGTGCCGTTAAGAAACTACTCACTCACCTACTCAGTTGTACCAGATTCCATAACATTAGTGTACAATGTAATATAATGCTATACGTTGCATATTCTTTTACAGTTTTCATTCGTTTACATGCACTTTTTTGACATCTTTATCAATTTTACCAGCTACAATTCTTTCCTTTGTATTTATACTTTTGTCTGTTGTATGGTGGCATACGATACGATACGATACGATACGATAGAAACGTTTAACATGGACTCGAAAGCTGAGTATTCAGCTTAATCTAGCACTAGCACACGTAGCCAGAAACTAAAACAAAGAAAGCGAATTCCCCTTTAATTCAGTACAGGTTAAGATCCGTGCAGGCAGCCCTATCAGGGTGCAGTAGGGGCCTGGGGCGAAGCGCACCGAAACCATGTGTTCATGCACAATTTTCAGTTGACAAATTAATTTTTCTCAGAGTTACATACAACGTCCATTCGACCCAATTCACCGACTGAACAATTCCACCCCGCCCGTGCAAAAATTTTTCTTTTAATTTGTACAATGCCGGTACTCGGCCGGAGCACGTGCTGTCTCGCAGTAGCGTTACTGCCACTGTATTTATATTTGTCTACTAAATTTTACATAATGTTGTAGCTATCATCATTTATGGATTACAGTCCTACATTAATAGAAAAATTTTATCCGTGTATGGTGTGCATTTTGCTAGCTGAAGGTAAGTCTACTGGAAAAAAGAAGAAAGGATCATCTTATCAAACTATTTCAGCAACTCACAGGGTAGGTATCATGCTGTAAGTGACTACCAAGTAGAAAATTTAGATTGAACAACCACGTTATTATTTTTGTATATGATTGGCTATTAGTGTGCTATTTTTGTCTTCACTGAATCTCACCGTCGTACTATACAGTTTACGTGCATGATCAGTTGTGTTTAATGCTTTATTGAAATATTGAAATCAATAAAAAAGGTATCTGGCTGTTTAATAGGAGCAACTAAACAAGCTGATGGCAACATTGAGAACGACTCATCCGTCTTTCGTTCGGTGCATCATCCCCAACGAACAGAAACAGCCAGGTTTGTAACTGATTGCTGTTGCCTTTCGTAGTTTTGATAGAATTCTGCCTCGCTCTTTAAAACCAGTTTAAACATACTGTCAGAAAGCTATTTTTATTGTTATTTCAGCCGCAGTTTTACCTTCAGTTATTAAAACAAGCTGTTGCTGCCCGTTGGGCCGCTACTACTTCATTTAGCGGCCCAGAGCGCTGCTGCAGCCAGCCAGCCAGCCAGCTGGCTGGTATAGGCTTACTGCGTACGGTCCAACCGACTGACCCGTTGCCTGAGGTGACTCACAACAGCAAAAGTCTAGGTCTATCTGCACACATTTTTAGAAAAATGTCATTATTTTCGTAACGACGACCCCTATAGACATAAAACCCAACAGATGTCCTGCACATGGTCGGTACGCGTCTGCGTGCAAAATTTCGCCGTCGTATGACACGGCGTTTAGGAGGAGATAAGCCCAGACAAAATAAACAAACTCTCAAATATTTAGTAGATACAGCGTGAAATTATTAGCTGTTTTTCTCTACAACCGTTTGCAATTTCAATACAAAAGATAACAGATACTTTTACAATTCACATCTAAGTTTAAATGCAGTATAGCATTCGATAAAATTCAGATACACAAAGTTACTGATTTTTGCGATAGGCAGCTAGCGATTTTAGCGCTCTAAATGTTATTGTTAGATCCCTTTATTTTAAAAATGTCAGCTGCATATATAAGCGAAATGCTGATAAAATCAAGCGGGCGTAACGGTAAAAACAAGAAGATAATCGGACTGCAATCAAGGCTTCTCAAAAGCTCCGTCCAATACGACTACTGAAGTCAGTGACTGAACTAAAGAACATGATGCATAGGATCCTAGACAGTTGCCACAGCAATCAGTGAATGAGGTAGGCTATAAAACTACTGAAGAAGAAGCCTAACAACTGACACTTTGTATACTCGTCAAGTGACTGCGAAAGTCTGACAACCATATAATTATTAATATATGAGATGTCATTTAGTGGTCGTGACAGCATGATATTACAAAATGTGCACTGATCAGTCTAATGTGGTTTATGTGACGACTGTGAACACATGATGAAGGTTGTTGTTGACGTTCAGGGTTGATTGAAGCTGACTTGGTGCTACATCAATTGAGGTGCAACGGCGTTTTGGAAGGCATCAGAATCTGCCGTAAAGGATTCCCCAACAGAATGATCTACTCAGAATTCAAACAGCGGTGAACTATAGCATCATGGATATGACTGTAGCAATGCAGCGATCTATTAACTGATTCTACAATATGTATAGTCTTTTGGAAGAGTTCTTCAGGTAGAACGGATAACCGGTGTTAAATCATAAACTGTGCGTAGAAACGGCGTACGTATGACGGCAAAGCTGTGATTGCTTGAGATATGTGTTTTTGAGAAACTATTTATCATCCAGAGTTCAGACTTTTAAGTTTCGTCGTTTGTAATATTCGTCTAAATTATCTGGCTGTGTATCTTATTTTTACCAAATTTCCAGGTTTAATCAGCTTAAAACTAGACATTACACAAAATTTAAAAATAAAATGTTAGCCTAGTCATTACTTTCTGACAGCTACTATGATGAAGTTTATTAGAAATAAATGAAAATCATAATGAAACTGATCCAAGATGTCTTATGCATTATTATGCCTGTATACATTGTACATATTATTACTTACGGTACAATGCAGGTAACTGGTAGTGTCTTGTTGGCAGATATTCGATCTTGGCGCCGAACGTGATTCCTCCTGGCTTTGTCGACGGCAAAGTCGTCACTGAGAAGGTTCTCGGCGCGCTGCAACTGGACCAGAATGACTACCGTCTCGGACACACCAAAGTCTTCTTCAAGGCCGGCGTCCTTGGAGCTCTTGAGGACATGAGAGACGAACGCCTGTCGAAGATCATCTCCAATTTTCAGGCTCGCATCCGGGGGTACCTCATCCGCAAGAACTACAAGAAGCTTCAAGATCAGAGGTAATGCATTTCTTGTTGAACAAAGCGTCACCTCTGGGGGCCTTGTTTGAGCGCGTGGATGACATTTTTACTGCACCGCGCACTTGCATATAGCAGATGTCTGTCCGTCCGTCTACAGGCCGGTATTGTGTCAAAACGGCTGAACACATCGTCGAATATTTCACCGCCGTGTACTGTAACCTTGTCATTGTAGTTTTTGCCACGGCAAGTCGTCCGTCTGTCCGTCTGTCATTCTAGTTTTCTCAGAACTATAAGCGTTGCGAAATTTCAACGAGATCACCCTCAGTGGAGGCCATCAAATACAGGTGGGGCAAAAATATTCCTGACTTTCATCCAGTAAGTCGCTGTATTTCGGAAACTATGAATAATTACTACGGAGCATTAATAGGAAATCCTGTGTGTTTTGTGGAATATTGTTATCATCAATGACCTCCAGTGCCCTTAAAGGTCACCTGAGCTACTGAAAGCCTTCTGAGGGACAATATAGTAGTTTTTAATCTTACCGTTTCAGTTTTATGATTACTGCAATGCTCAACGTGATATGGTACAGAATAGTTTATAGTACAGTACTGTATTATTGTAGAGTTGCTTTGAGCATCATTCAGCGCAATATTCGCCGCTGGTTGGCAATGCGGAACTGGCAGTGGTGGAAGTTGTACACGAGAGTCAAACCACTTCTGAGTGTTGCGCGCCAGGAGGACGAGATGAAGAAGAAGGAAGAGGAACTGGAGAAGACCAAACAAGAGCTGGCCAAGGTCTCAAAGATCAAGAAAGAACTGGAGGAACAGAACGTGACCTTGCTACAGACCAAAAGTGATCTTTTCCTTCAGCTACAAGCAGAACAGGACAACGTGTCTGATCTCGAGGAAAGAATAGCACAGCTGGTCAACCAGAAGGGAGACTATGAAGAACAGGTTAAAATTAATAACTCATTTTCAGTAAAATCTAAATTTAAGTTTCAATGCTGATATAAATTTTATTCAGAAATTAATTTAAGCTACGATGTAAGATGAGTGTTGTTCTCATTGAAGACTGAGAGTGAGACGACAGTCAGGATGAAGCCGCCTTGAAGTTGACCGAATTTTGATTCGAACCGGGCTTATTGTGCAGTGGCATTTTTTGTTTTAGTTCCTTCTTTTATATTGTTTATATTTGGTTACGTGCGATAGATTAAGCTACCTTACCGTTAGTTTTCTCTCCACGTTAAACTCGTTCAATTGTGTCGTAACGTAAAGCAGTGATTATGCAATTGAACGTGGCTGATACTTAGTTACCAGTTAACAGACGGCAACACCCTGGTTACTGTGTAGGTGAGAGAGCTGGAAGAGCGACTGGCGAGACAAGAGGCTACTTCCGAGGAACTGAGCGTCTGCAAGGAAAGACTGGAAGACGAGGTGTCCAGTCTGAAGCAGGACGTTGAGTCGTTCGAGCTGAACTTGCAGAAGGCGGAACAGGAAAAACAGACGAAAGACAACCAGATACGGACGCTGAACGAGGAGATGGCGAGACAAGACGAGAACATCAGCAAGCTACAGAAAGACAAGAAACAGATGGACCAGACAATCAAACAGACGCAGGAGGCGCTGGCTGCCGAGGAGGACAAGGTCAACCATCTCAACAAACTGAAACAGAAGATGGAGCAAAACATTGACGAGGTGAGTACGCCTTCGTGAAGTTTATTTATATCACATTAAACTCTTCTATCGTATCGTATCGTATTATAACTTACAACTGTTATTAATGCTTAAGCGCACTTTAAGCCTAATTCCAACAATTTCGAAAACCGAACGATGTGGAAAATATACATGACTGCAAAAGGGTGAAACACTGTTGACATACATGTATTAAATATAGTAATGCAAAAAATGTGTTTCAGATGTTCCTTTGCCTTCAATGTCCTTTGAAGGTTACTATTTGAACAATTTCACGAGCCGTACAAAACGATACTAGTATCGTTAACAACTGAGATAGGTACTGCTCATGAGAGTTAAAAACCATAAGTAGTTTGTAGAACCCCCAGTTTTGGGACCGTGCTTAAAATCTAACAGATTCGCCGTTTGTCTCGCTTAATCCTGCCCCAAAGTTCATTAAAACAGTTTTTAGTAATCGTGCACGCGCCAGTGCCAGTAAGTTCACACATTCAACATTGATGCTGTGACGTTGTACAGATGGAAGAGAACCTGGAGCGCGAGAAGAAGGTTAGAGCAGACGTAGAGAAGGCAAGAAGGAAGGTGGAGTCTGACCTCAAGATGACTCAGGAGGCCGTCGAAGAACTGGAGAGTGTCAAGCGCGAACTTGAAGATCGTGGACGCAAGTTCGTTGATGTTTTCAACAGTTCAAATATACGTCGGTCCGTTGTTATACAGAAACGCTTAGTTGTTGCATGCCAAGAAGGATATGTCTGTTTGTTGGTTGTAAACAACATTATAAATGGACGAATATTCATCAGCTTTCGGTAAAGGTAGTTCTTAGGACAAGAAAAATCAGTTAAGTTATCGCGGTGATCTAAAATCCGCCATTGTGGAAACATCTCAGCCGAATGTTTGTCTGTTTCTGAGGTGCTTCACATGTAGGATTTGTATAAGTTAAGGTTTAGTCCAAACTGTCAGCAAGATGGAAGGTTGCACGACAGAAGAGGTAAGACGCATGCCTTGCGACTGGCGTTTTTTTGTCTTACAAAAATTACGGAAAAATATATATTCTGTGTAAAGTGCCACAGTAACCACCTCCACCTTAAGACAAGACTGGCTTCAGTTCGACAGGAGGCCCATCCGACAATAACGCAAACTTCACATTGTAGGTTTTATAAAGTCATTTAAAGTTTTATAATATTTTTTCCATTCTTTGCACAGAAGTTTGTAAGATTTCTGGATAATTTTATTTTGAATCTGCAAGTTTGAGCCAAACTCTGCTGTGTTTGCTGCGTGCAGGAAAGAAGCGGAGATCAGCAGTTTGAACACGAAGCTCGAGAGCGAACAGAATCTTGTGGCGCAGCTCCAGAAAAAGATCAAAGAACTTCAGGTGTGTTCGTCGTGTCATTGCTGAGCAAAACTTTATTTCTAAACTTCAGAATGACTTCTTGTGGACTAACTGAATAAATCTTATTTCAGTTTGTTTTAAAATATGAATAGTTGTGGTTATAATGTTTATCCGTTAAGGTATGACATATTTCTGGACATTGTTTTTTGCAATTCATTGCTGTTTTTATATTGCTGAATACTTTTTATAGGCGTACTTTATAATTAGACAAGCTGTCGCTAGGATAGTCGACCATGTCCGTACTGCCTCACAGCAGTACAGTACCTTGGGGGTCACGTGACGTCATCGGTCACGTGACCATTTGATAGCCAATATGCCATTTCCTATTGGTAGTCCTAGTCCTTTGGAACGGAGTCTCTATCTCCAGCCGTTTTCGATATATTGCATATTGGGGTCACGAGTTTGACCTTTCAAGGTCACATTCGATAGCCCATATGCCATTTCCTGTTGGTGGTCCTTTGGAACCAAGCCTCTATCTCTAACGGTTTCCGAGATATTCAACGTCAAATGTAACGCAATGGTTGACGTGACCTTGATACGACCTCTAAACAAAGGTCAAGGTCATTCATT
>Ga0056114_1000774_pt1 | contig 12513 bp, 6 predicted proteins | sample WorMetHERISLAND1_FD_77005 | JGI IMG/M metagenome (GOLD analysis project Ga0056114, IMG submission 77005) | Marine gutless worms symbiont microbial communities from Max Planck institute for Marine Microbiology, Germany - Olavius loisae HERON... ...
ACTTTTTTCCTATTCAATCTCACATATTTCACAACTGAAAAACGATAAAATTAAGTAGTGCCAAGATAGTGGGAACGAAACTCATTTTCTAGACACTTTATGGGCTTCGGGATATGGCCTAATTATATCTTACTGCACTTATCAACATGCTCTGGGCTAGTATGTTAGAACTGATTTTTAAATATTTTGAAATAGCTGTTGACAACAAACTTGGTGTAAAATTGAACTGTCTTTGAGTGTTTATTTCTCCCTGTTTGCAGTTGTTACGCTAATGCCAGCGACACACGCTCAAAAAACTTGTGCAAGTCGTCTTGTATAAGAAACTTGCACGTGTGTCAGTCAGTCTCGTACAAATTTTTTTTTGGTACAAGTTTCTTGCGTGCAATTGAGCATAGCTCTATTCCAGTACAGAAACTGTCTGGCATCTGACACGAACCGTGCAACGTGATTGGTCGGCCGGTTGTTGTTGTGTAAGAAACTGATGAACTTTCATCAAATTTTTCAAGCAAGTCTCTGGTACAAGTTTTTTGAGCGTGTGTCGCTGGCATAACTGTTGTTTGTCAGACGGGAGCTCTGATGCCTGTACTTAAGTCAGTGATGGATGACCTGATACTAGCCAGTGGTCCTGTACACAAGGAGTTCATTCGTAACAACACCGTCGGTCCTTTCGTCTTTGTCTGCTCCATTCTCAGGTCTCTTCTTGCGTTGTGTGTTATATTTAATACAGAGCATAGCTAACCAAATGCCAACTTAAGCCACAAAACTATGAAGTCCAGTTATTGCTTAGAAGCTGTGTGATGAATGCAAAAGTGTCTCTGGGATTTTGTACAAATAACACAGTTTTTGCCTGTAGTGCATATATTAGTCCTTGGTAGAGTGTGTCTGCGTTCCAAATCACATATACCATTACATTTAGTTATCTGCTTAGCTGCTATAAATTGGTGCTAAAATCTATGGCTCTGTCACATCAAATAACCTTGCACTGTGGTGTTTCAAATGACATACAACAGTTGACAGATGCTGTATTTGGTAAAACAAGTTGCTGTGATGCTGTCGTTGTGAGACAACATATGGTACATTCTACTAATATCAAGGCCTGACTGGAGGGTAAAATGCATGATTCTGTTGTAAAGAAAGATGTAGCCACCACCATCTGAGGTTTAACCCTTTGATGCCCACTGTTGCCATATGGGTACAGCTATAAAGCATCCTGTGCCAGACTGGGTTAAGCCAATGTCATTTGTAATTTTTGACATCCCGGCACTCTTACGCTCACGGCTGAGCGTTAGAGTGCCCGGATGTCAAAAATTACAAATGAAACTTGGCTTAACCCAGTCTGGCACAGGAAACCAGGACCATACGGCAACAGTGGGCATCAAAAAGTTAACAATGTCGGCTGATCTTGTTCTATAGCACAAGGCGATCTCGCAGTGGAAGAAAGTGATATTGTGATTATCGATATTGTGCACGTTCTGTCAGCAGTCAGCAGAACTTGCCTTTGATCTCGTCTCTTTTCTCAGTACTGATCTCGTGCTGAGCTTGTCTGTCACACAGAGCGTATCTTAAATGCTTTGTATGATTGATTGATTGAACTCAGCCGACAGTTGTTGATAACATGGTCTGTCATAAAACTTGACATATTTCTGTGGCACACTACTGATCCTTTAGTGGAGGATGACTTTGGCGTAATTTCAGAGCGCAGTTTAGTGCTGAAAAAACTGTGACAGACGCTCAGATTGACGGACTGACAGACATGTTGTGACAGTGAAATCTACCGTTATGCTATGTGCACAATATTGCATTGCACAGTACAGTAGCAGTACTACTGCTAGTAATTATCCTTACTCAAATATCTCGCGACTTTTCATAGATCTAGTTTTCTAATGTAATACTTACCCCCCCCTCCCTGTGAATTAAACATTTTAACAGAGTTTAAATAACTTATGTACAATGAAAGCTTAGCGGCAGGCTCAAGACGGCTTGATACATAGATTGTTTGATCTTCTGATGACTGCTGTCCACCTGTTATGATGTTATACTATGTACGTTTAAGTTACGATGACGTTGTAGAAGCAATCTTGAGTTTGAGTTGGATCATCGTGGCGGAAGTCCTTGTTTTAGTCTTCCGGTCAGCCTGCAACACAAGAAGAAGTGCACATGTAAGTTGATCTTGATGAATCCATGCATTCACAATCAATGTACAGAGATCGTCGGAGACACAGAGAGTAAAACTTGTTCTTCAGTGTCACTCTCCACCGATATTAACCCTCTAACATCCACTGCTGCCATATGGGTACAGCTGTAAAGCATCCTGTGCCAGACCGGGTTAAGCCATCATTTGTAATTTTTGACAGCTGGACACTCTGACATTCAGCCCCTGAGCGTCAGAGTGCCCTGATGTCAAAAATTTACAAATGACAGCTTAACCTGGTCTGGCACAGGATGCTTTATAGCTGTACCCATATGGCAACAGTGGGCGTCAAAGGGTTAGAGTTCTATAGAATTGCTGAACCAATGCAATGCTCTGCAGTTGTGAATATGAATGCTGACATACGGTAAAATAGCTGTGAAATTTCTCATGCGAATGCTTACCTCGTGTCATGATTTATATTTATTATGTCATTTGAAACATTCGTCTGTTGTTGCTGTATATTGTGTAGCTCTGTTATATCAAATACTCAGCCTACACAGCAAGATACTCATGACGAAGTCACGTGCCGAGCTGTGGTCTAACGTCACTGGTCTTTCTGTCGGCAATGAATCTAAGAGGTCAGTCGATTATTGAGTTAATTTAATGTTTGTATTCTTGTACATCCATATATCTGAGTAACACAGCTGTCACATGTAATTACTGTAATAAGTTGGTAAGTAAGTAAGTAAGTCGTGAATTTATATAGCGCATAACGTGCGATACATCTAATGCGCTGTATCTACTAGTACTCTCAGAGTTTTAAGCAGATGTCTGAAACTGTCAGTGCTAAGCGTCGGATCACGGAATGGACCAGCAGGTTGCTGTTGATTGTGGAAACAAGAACTGTTTTAGATAATGTTATAACAAGTTTAGACTCGTTGCTATGATGACAAAATCTGGCGAAGTGATAATGACGCTATGTCATAGTTGAGATGTGCCTTGCATCCAACAAATACTCCAGTACCTGTTGTTTACTGGGCATTTGTTTGTCTGGGGATGGCTTATGGGCCTATGCCTACAGGGCTGTACAGACCATGCCCAATTTGGAAACTGGAAGTACTCAAACATGCAATTTAGTCTAGATAGTGCTTGAATGATGATGTGCGTTGCGACACAGCTTGACGTTATATCAGAAAGAGGTTCCGCTGTTGTTACACGACGTCACCGCGGCGTTTATTCAGCTGGTTCTCAGCATGCCACTCTCCATGTCAAAATGTGAGTATCTGACACATATCACTGCTCTGACATTCTACGTTTGTTCATTTCCTCATAGGCATCCACACTGCTTGACCAAGTTTAACACGAGGCATTCAAGTATTCCACAGAACACAGCCTACAGTGGTGCAGTGGCTGCAGTACTGGGTTTGTGTTTCAGGGTCATTCAGCAGATGTTATTGTTGTTGAGTTGCCCCGCCTGCTATGCACTGTCGTTGGCCGGAAGCCAGCCAATCCACAGCAGGAAGGCGATGATATCCATGGGATCCGCCTTGGTGAGTTCCTTGTGGGACAGGAACGTCTTCCCAAAGGTTTCCCGTCGCTCCTGACTCCACGCCGGACATTTCCCCAGGAGATGTTCTCTGTCTTCTTCTTCGATGCTGCATGTTTCACATGTTCCATCATCTTCTAGACCAATTCTCTTCCTGTACGCTTTAAGTAGTGCACAATGCCCAGTTCTGATTTGCGCGAGTGTATCTCTCTTGTCTTGTGAATTGTCCTTCTGTCGACCTTCTGATGTTCCACTGGCAGTCATCTACACTGTCCCTCCAACATTTGTTCAATTCCCTTTCGTGCCTTGACTTCATCGTTTTATAGTCCACTGCTGCAGTTGCTTGGTTATCTGGCTTCCCTTGCCAGAGTGTCTGCTTTTTCGTTTCCTTCAATATCATCATGGGCCGGTATCCATGATATACACACGGTTGCCCTCTTATCCCCTATCTGCTTCAGAAACTTCCATGCTTCGTCCAGCCGGCGTATGTCCTGTCCTTGTGGTCCCTTCTTCATTTTGGAGATGTCGCCGTTTCAGCAGATGTTGCCACTGTTCCTGACTGCAAGACTGGCACAGTTGCTGGGTTAAATACATGCATTAAACAGTGTACTACATGCAGCTAAACCAACCAGCTGCAGTATGAAATGGAATGGTTGTGTAGACTGGTCTGATATGAGCGTGAAATGTTACTTGCTTAATACTATTCAGAGCTGAACAACGATCCATCTAGTGTTAAATAATGGAGTTGAATCGATACCATGTAGTGAATGAAGACTGAGTGGTTGGGCCTGAAAAAAACAACTTCGGCATATTTGGAGCCCAGAAAAGGCATCTGGTGGCAAAGACTTAGATTCTTCTTGTGCCATTAATTTATTCCTAAATTTGACCAGAAGGGCCACCTGCCAGGGACTGGATGCCCCCCCCCCCCCGGTGGAATGAGTTCGTTGTTATTGTGATGGTTGTCAGCCATGTGTGTGGTCTGGTTTCAGCTGCGTTTCAGTGTATCGTCCGAGCGCTGTTCAACCTGCTGGTAGTTCAGTTTGCCGCCTCGGTCTCATGCAAGTTGTCGGCCGATGAGCGGAAGGCTTGGTTAATGAAGGGTCAGACAGCGGCCGGCTGCACTAAACTGGAGTCATTGCTCAGCCGGGTCATTGGCCTGCTGTCTGGAAGCCCATTGTTTCACTTGCCCGACTCACAGATGCCTGCTGTAAGCTGCTGGCTCTGTCTGTCTGTCTGTCTGTCCATGTGTCTGTTGGCGTTAACCCTCTGATGCCCACTGTTGCCGTATGGGTACAACGTACAGCTGTAAAGAAAGCATCCATATGCCAGCCGGTCGCTGATAACACTGGCCGTCGTCACCTACGCTCGGCTGCACGTGGTGATCTTGCTGTTCCAGCCACAAGGACGGTCCGATACGGTCCTCGCAGCTTCGCCGCAGCAGGACCGGCCACTTGGAATTCTCTTCCAGCACCGATATGCAGCTGTCATCTAATGTTGTCGTTCCATCGTGATTTGAAAACAGAACTGTTTACCAGAGCGTATCACTAGCACGCTTGTGACTGTTTCTAGCTGTAAGAGCGGGCGAACATAACTTTCCGACTCATCATCATACTGTGCCAGACTGGGTTAAACCGTCACTTCTAATTTTTGACATCTTGGCACTCTGACGCTTAGCCCTGAGCGTCAGAGTGCCTGGATGTCAAAAATTACAATTGACAGCTTAACCCAGTCTGGCACAGTATGCTTTATAGCTGTATCCATATGGCAACAGTGGGCGTCAGAAGGCTAGTATGTGACTGTATTGCTGCATCACCGCTGGATTCACTCATTTACTGGTTTTTCTTTGAGTACTTCAGAGAAAGTCATATCTTACGTGTCCATGCCTTCCCGCGTGACGTTACTTCTGATACAAAAAGGCTTGGTAGATAAACTGTCACCTCACCTGTCATAGAGATGTGTTTTCATAGCAGTACCATAGATACAGATATTGCATCATCTGTTTGACAGTTGTAATGTGTAATGATGGAGCTGTACTTGATAGGGACTAGGGAGTAGTCATTATCCTCAGATGCTCAGCTTATACTGTGAGATGCTGGATTGGGACTAAGTAAGTATTCAGGCAGTTAGTCAGTAAGTCTCGCCATTTATACTTGGCTCACAGTCACAAGGTCGCAATCGCATGGTGTGTGTGCTTGCTATTACTCATTATGCTTATCCACAGAGGGATGGAAGGCTGAGTTGACCTGAGTAGCTGGCTACTTACCGAGATGATCCATGATGACCCATCTCAGTGCCAATGAAGCCTGATGTAGAGAGTTATCACTGAGCCAAACCATTGCCCATGTGCAACTGTTGGTTTGTTGGTGACAGATCTGTGCTGACGTTTGGTCTCCGATGAGCGTCGAAGCTGCCAGTGTAGAGCACGTTCTACCATTCATTCGCATCTGTTCTCTGCTTCAATTTCACCTCTACCACGATGTGCTGCCGTCACTGCCGACTCTGGTCAGTCTTGCTGTGTCGTTTGAGTACTCGGCAAGTTGCTGGATTTCAGTCAGTTCGTTTGATTTATACATTAATCAGACAACTGTTTCTAATGACGATCGTCGATACCCTTTGATACATGTACATTTGTAATTAAAGCGCAGGATGATATTAATAATAGTTGTGAATTTTATTATATGTTTCTGTAGGTTTTGATTGTAGTTGTAGTCGTGTTAAGTTTTGTGAATATCATATAACTGATTGGTTTAGAAGGCTGAGTGTTCGAGCGAGACAAAAGATTGGCTGGGAACATTGTCTCCAGAATGACCTACTGAGTGTCCTCGGGTGACGTTAAACCCTGTTAGAACTGACTGCACTTGAAATGTGTCTGATGGCTTCATGTTCAGTCCAATGCAGTAATGTGCTGTATACTGTAATATCTTGATTACAGTGTGCAGTCTCGTGTATAATGGGCAGGTAGACTTTTAACACCTCGTCAGGTGTAACATGGAAGTACACGTGTCTACTACGCAGGACACTTTTAGGCTTCACAGAATGGCGTCTAAGTAAAACTTTTGTGGCATAGTTAGTAAAGTCAAACTAAAATTACTAAAATCGTTTAAAAACAGTTTCATTAATGCAATGTTTTTGTTGTTATTTTGTTATCACCTCAAATTTTATGAAGATGAAAAATAGAGTTAACATAACATAATCTATAGATATGGTCTTCTTGGTATTTTGGCCGTTAGATAAACGTTGTCCCAACGTTACACTAACATGCAGTGCCTATGTTGACACATTTAAGCCAAGTACTTTTCATGATTAAATGATTGAAATGATGCACAGTTATTCTTCTCCAGTCCATTAGCATCATTTGGCATGTCCAAATGCTTGTTCGTTGTGCTAACTAGATCAAACCTATTTTTAGAACCATTGCTGCAGTAGTGAACAGCGCTATTGATAGTTGTGTTATTGTTTATAGGATTGCAGTTCAGAGTTTTCATGTCTGGCACGTTACGTTGGTTTAACAACGCCCGCCTACAGCTCCTCGTCATATCTCTCGCCGGCCGACTGTGTTCACTGGCACAACGGTGACATCATGTCGGCGTCGAGTCTTGTTGAACACTGGTGCCAGCAAATCACCAAACGGCCCGTCACTTCCACCCAGTCCACAATCAGGGTACATAGCTGTGTTTCTAGTTGTGAGTTCACTTTTCGGTAAATTTTTCACTTCTGTCTCTCACCTTATGTTATAATTATGGCATAAACCGAGTGAACTCTCACAATGGCCCAGCCATGATGACAGCACTACACGATCGGCCGACATCGACACGTGCTGCGTTCCACAACTTTGCTACCGGATCTTCGCAGCCGCTGGACCACGGCTCTGGGACAGTCTGCCAGCCAGGATTCGCCAGCTTGACAACGACATCTGAGAATTTCGTCGGCAGCTGAAATCGTTTTTGTTTAATTGACACCGCGGCGCATAGTGAATACTGCTCTTATGCACCTGTTAAATACTCTTACTCACTCACTCACTCACTGTAAAGAATGTGACTTTATTAACGCATTGACTACAGATGTTGCTGACTGCCTGTCCTACGTGGTGCCCGGCGCGTCTGATGGCTTTGCCGCGTCACTACGAAGTCATCTTTGATTTCTATCGTCGACGTCCGTGCTCCGTCTGCAACTCGCTGCCTGATAAACCTGCGGTCTGCTTGGTCTGTGGTCAGCTGGTCTGTCATCAGGGCCGCTGCTGTGAGCACAATGGTGTTCAGGAATGTGTCCAAGTACGTTGGCCTTATACAAATCAGTATTTCTGTATTACGTCTACAACATGATTCTATGATAGATTTTTCAACTTATCAGCTCCAAAACTCATGCTGTTTATATGATGCTTTGATAATATGTTTCTAATACACAAGCTGCCAGTCACCGTTGACATAGACCGTAGTGTACCATTGTCACAGGACTGAAGCTTCTATAGAAACAATTCTATGCAAATCAATCATATATGATAAAGGCAGAGTTCTACAGTAATAGGCTTACAGCAGACATGACACTTTCTCTCCAGCAGCAGTTAAATATTTGTCTAAAAGTATTGCTCCGAACGACATTCAGTGTTGACAGCGAGAACTTGCGATTGGTCCGTTTTAAGCCGCTGACAGCAGCTTGTGTTATTTACATCGGTGTATGATGTTTACATGTTACATGTGTGTGCTAAAATCAAAGTTACTGCAGAACTGTTTGTGTGTCTGATTTTGGCGATTTTTGTGAGCTTGACAATAACGCGAAATTAACCCTTTGATGCCCACTGTTGCCATATTGGTACAGCTATAAAGCATCCTGTTGCCAGAGCGGGTTAAGCCGTCATGTGTAAATTTTTTGACATCCGGGCACTCTGACGCTCAACCCTGAGCGTCAGTGTCCAAATGTCAAAAATTACAAATGACAGCTTAACCCACTCTGGCAACAGGATGCTTTATAGCTGTACCCGTATGGCAACAGTGGGCATCAAAGGGTTAAATGTCAACACTACTTGTTACGAGTATGGCAATTTGGCAACACAAACTTGTGATTGTGCCGTCACTGAGCAACTGGAAGCGTTCTGTATGTTTTGGTTCATTTAGCTTTGTGATGATGGTGGTCGAAAAATGGAAACCGCTAGATGACATTGATAAACTGCAGCTACTGATCTCTTAGTGAGGTTTGAAATTGTGCCGAGTAAATCTACATGCGAAGTAGCAGAGGGCAGTGAAGTATAATGAACTTTACGACGAATGACCGAGACGTTGAGAGTGTTGTTGACGTTGCGTGCAGCACTCAAGGGACTGTGGCAGTGGCACGGCTGTGTTCCTGATCGTCAACTCATCATTAGTACTCATCATACGAGGTCCTCGGGCTGTTGTCTGGGGCTCCGTCTATCTCGACGCTCATTGGGAAGAAGACCGAGAGTTGAAGTATGTTGAACACTGCAGTCTAGTCATTCACAGAGCGTCGTCATACGTTTGGGTCCAATAATCAGAAACTAACGGCATATTTTGGAAGTGTGTGCAGTAAAAATTAATTACATTTGGTCAATAAACGGCTGAAATATTTTTGATGCATTGAATGCTTCACAATTACTCGGTTCATCCGTACCACTTTCATTTAAAAATGTATTTCTCCTAAAATATAACAGGATGCTAACATTTTGCATGTCTGCTGGACACATCATGTGAATTTGGGGGAGGGGAAATCTGAAATGGTTGGGTTCAACTTGACAAGCTTTGGTTAATTTGACACGGAATGACCCATTTGTGTATGCAGAAGTCCTCTTCATACAGTGTTTGTGGTCCAACAGAAAGGCTGACTGGGTCCACAGAATCCAGTCCGATGTTGAGTATTCTTGAGATGGCTTTCCCATGAAGAAGTTATCTGCCTTTATAACTCTGCTACTCATGTCAACAACGCACTGAACGTTTGCGTCTTCTGCTTCAGTTGCTTGTCGGTAACTGAAAATGGATTTTTGTCATTTTTGGCCGGAAACGAAAATGCTTTTTAGCTGTACACATATGGCAACAGTGGGCGTCAAAGGGTCGTTGGTGTGTGTTTCAGACGAGGTAAACCGTTGCACTTGAGCGAAGAACGCTACCAGCTCCTGGAGCAGCTGTGGACATCGCACAGTTTCGACCATGCATGTAAGCAGTGGAGACTGCACACGAATCGGCTATGAATGTCGTCCGTCGCTGACAGCATCTGTGCTTCGTCCTCTCCAGCGCTGCTGCCCGTGTGATCTGCAGTGATTGATGTTGTTATGACTTCACGTTGATGAGTTGCTGTTTACCTATTTATTGTTTTGTCATCATTCACTTGTACAGATGTACACAACGGAGCTGACTTGACCGGGTTGCGAATCTTTTCACATCGTCGTCTTGTACACTGACAGCGTAATTGGCAGTTCATGCTTCAGTTGTTGTCGCACTGAGTTTAGTAACGATCTTGTCGATGTGCTGTTGATGTGACGAACAAAGCAAGGTCGTCAGCGAGTGACAGATAACTGCAGAAACGTTGCGGCGTCGATGTCTAGTGTTGGTTGTGGTCAACTGGTCATGTGGAGTCGACCAGAAATCAGCTCATGCTGAAGATCATGTGGTATGTTTTCGGCTCAACCATGTCAGCGCAATGTTACTATAACACAGCGTGTGAGTTGATGGCAGATTTGGGGGTTGAATCCCCGGCTACTTAGAGAGCCGCCCCCTTGCTTATATAATTCTGCCCCAAGGGGGCTGACTCACTCCCTTGCTTACAAATGTCTGTCATCTTGAAAAATACAGCTAGAATGCCTCTTTCACACTTCATTCCTGGTGTAGGCCGTATTCCTCTTTCCACACCTTACACTCCCCCCGACCCGAACCCCTCGCTAATTTGACCCCTCGCTGTCTGGTATGACATTGCTGCTTGTTCACTGGTGTCCAGCAGATCTGACAGCAGCTGTTTAACATGACCTGTTGGCTGCCACACTGCATGGTTTGGTCACACAGTACTGTACTGCAAGTGAGAACCAACTTCTTCTTCTTCTTGTGTGGCATGCACCACTAGGGGTGCGTAGCGCCAAACGCAGACATCAGTCTCCAGAGTGGACGATTCTGAGCCACAGTTATCGCCTCATCCATGGAGAGATTGTTAGACCTCAGGTCTTGCTGGATAGTCTTCATCCACGTAGTACGAGGACGTCCTGGTGGTTTCCTCCAGTTCTCCGAAGGGGAAGCAGTTATGATACTCCTGGCATCTGTCTCGTCTGGCATTCTCGAACAGAGACAGACGCCATGCTTGGACAATAGCCGACAACCAACTACAGATTATTTACTCTCGATAAAGATACAAGCATCTTGTGCATTAGTTGTCATTTCCCACTAGCAGTGCTTGTCGTAATACGTGGGCGTCCCCAGTCTACGGTTGACTGATTTGGACATCATTAGGAACTTGCATGTGTCGTCATTCTGAAGAAAGGCATTTGATCTTCAGTGTTGTTCTCGATTGTAGTTACGTTAAGTTTTGTTAGCGTCAGCCAAGTGATAGATTGAAAAGGCCCTGTTTTGCACCAGTCAAGAGATTGGCTGTGGGGATCGTCTTCAAAGTACATTTAACATGTTGAGAAGTACTTGATATTATCAACAAAACTGGGAAATTTTTGATAGGGGTGTGCCGAAAACTGAATCGATCCAAACCATCACAAAAAATGACATACAGAGGAGCAATCGGTTTTGCGTAATAAACAGTGCATGTAGTCCGCAAAGCTGCATTTATTCTGCAACAGCTACTAAAGGAGATTTTTGTAGCTATCTTCACAATTTCATTTGACATAAAAACATTTTTTTTGAAACTTCAAACTTATATGTGTGACACAGCTAGTAAGGTAGTAGTAACTTACAGATGACAGACTCCAAAAACTAGGAAAATTCATGTTCAGCTGTTTATTGATCTGTCAACAATTGATTAACTATCAAATAATTACATAAATAATCGTGAAATCCCAACTGAAACATGCTTTTTGAAACCGAACAATGTACTCATTCTAACTGAATCCAACCGAATTAGTTGGAAACCAAACAAAAACAAATTCAGCACACCCCTAACCTCTGAATGTAAATGGTTGTGTCCTTAGAGTAGCAAGTGCTAATCAGAGCTCCAGTGTAGCCGGAACGCACCGGAACGCCGTTCCGGTTCCTTTTCTGATGACCGGGACGCCGTTCCGCTTCCTATTTGGGAGAACGGTAGTTCAAAACTTGGGCCTGCTTGCTCTGCTGTTGTCATACTGGGCCCTCGAGTCACGAGACTGACGTTGTTGATGCCGATAGCTCGATACGCGTGTACAGTGTGAGTCAAAAAAAAATCCCCCCTACGGTTTTCTGAATTTTTTTCCCAAACGGTTGGGAATTTTTTAATCAATTTTTTACACACCTATTATAGGATCACTAGAGTACAAATTTTTATTCAAATATCTCCAACTTTGACAAAGTTATGCCATACTAAGCGCGACCACCTAGCGAAATTTTACATTTCACTATAACTTTTTAACTTCTCTGTTTGTTTACTCAGCAAATGACGTCATTGGTGACGTCATGCCATATCATACATGTTTATTGACATTATAAAAGTGTTTATTTTATAGTGACTTGCCACAGGCAACGATCAACAAAGCCATCAACGACTTAGGCAAACGTCTGAACGCGCGCGTTTTGGCGCGTTTTGGACATTTTGGGCATATTATGTGAACTGCGTAGTCGCGCTTAATATGGCATAACTTCGTCAAAATCGGTGATAATTGAATAAAAATTTGTAATCTAGCGAAGATAGGAACGTTTAATAGGTG
>Ga0056114_1000775_pt1 | contig 12513 bp, 10 predicted proteins | sample WorMetHERISLAND1_FD_77005 | JGI IMG/M metagenome (GOLD analysis project Ga0056114, IMG submission 77005) | Marine gutless worms symbiont microbial communities from Max Planck institute for Marine Microbiology, Germany - Olavius loisae HERON... ...
ATATGACCTCTAAACAAAGGTCAAGGTCATTTATTTTGGTACCAATCGATTTCTCACATACGACTTCCTATAGGCTCTCAATAGTAACTTTTGCTCTAGGACGCACCGTTTAGCCACAATACAAAACGTCACAGACGACGACGACAGACGCAACACTGTGGCATAAGCGCGACCGTTAGTACGGTCGGCTAAAAATACATGACCTGCAACTGGCTGATTGCAAATGAAAGACCCCTTGAGCAGGGTACAGTCCCCACAAATGTTGAATGTCCTTCCAATGCCCTATAGTCATGGACTCAATATACTGCGGCATCATAGCAAACATGGCAGCTCTAAGTCAAATGGATGATTAAAATGGACAAACAAAATTACAAAATATACAAAAAGTGTCCACACAACAGTGTGTCAGAGAACAGCCACTGTAGTCAACAATGAAAAGAAATGTTTTCACAGGAAAAACACTTCTATCTGCTGCCATCATTAGAGCCAGGAAAGCAGAAGCAACATCCTACAGATAATAATCAGATGGAGACTGGATAACTAACTGGCAAACCAATAGAATACACTCAAACCACAGACTCAACTATACTGAACATTCAACACAACTTTTGCATATATTTTTGTTACATTTCCAATCAAATTTTTTTTTCGCTTTTATGATCACTGAAGTTTCATCACGTGAGAAATTCAAACTGTAAATAATCAAAGAGAAACAGAGTCAGCTGAGGTCGGGATGCCGCGGACTGAAAACGTATACACAACCACGTAGATATTCACTATGTACAGAACGTTAGCACGCGGCTGTAACAGATGAGAATGTTTTCGACTACTTCCACAGCTTCTTGATTGACATATTCTTCTCGCTGTCCTTCTGCATTACCTGTCAACACACACATGTGCCATGTGTTATCTGTACATCAGCCCGATGGTTGAAACGGTAACCACCATTGTGTTCCAAAATATCTGACACTGGATAGTTACAACTGTTGGGTGATTTGCGTTACATTGGTGACAGACATAATATCCAAACTGTACACGATTCCATGTCACCACAATCTAAATGTTCATCATTGAAGAGTTGTTCTAGACGAGTAACCAGTGAACACAGCAGTACGTGACCAATAAAATGTCAACACAGAGACGATGATCTCTTAAGCATTCAGTTCACTAATAAACCTACTCACTGTCGTTACTCAAAACTTTAACAAAGAATGTTACCTTGGCAACAGCAAGCTCAAAATCCTCCTGTGTGACATGAACCCTTCGTTCTCTCAATGCGTACATGCCGGCCTCTGTGCACACGCCCTACACAACAACACCAGACACCGACTGACGTCCCAGAGACGAGACTGTCTACACACAACACAGACTGTCTACACAACAACACCATACACTGTCTTAAGAGACTAGACTGTCTACGAACTGACATGTGACAGTGAACAACTCAAGCAGTTTACACTGCACTGAGTGACACATCCAGTCACTTGAAGCAAGCTGGCACTCTGGTCCATTGCTTCACTACATTCGCTACACTAAGACAAGCTGTACACATTAGTCACTGCACTGCTTTACACTAATGTGCTCGACAATCAGACAGTCATAGTGTGACAGCAGTTAGCACCGATCAGCTAAGAACCTCCACAGCAATGTCAACATGGACATAGCACATTGTGTGAAGGCTTTTAAAGGGTGAGGATGTCGTCTTTCACATTAAATAACATAGATTTCTACATAAGAAAACAGTAAAAGACATGCCTCTGGTGTGATCAGGAGACATGCCAAGGCAAACAGCTAGGACTGAATGAGTCCAATCAATCCAATGACAGCAAACGCTGCCAGTTGTTCAGACATCAAATCTCAGTGATAACATCAAATGCGACCTTCAACACTCACCTTGACCTCAGCTCCAGACGCACCAGGCATCATCTCGGCAATCTTACGCAGGTTGATACCACGCGTCAGGTTCATCTTGCGTGAGTGAATCTTCAATATGTCAAGACGAGCCTGGAGAACCATGACACATTTCACATGAAACACTGCACTACAGTCATCATCTACACAGCTAGACATAATTATGTGTAGACACTACAGAACTGATAACAGCCATAGCTCTTTGTTACATTTGCACTCATCATACACAGTTGAATCTATTCTCTTGGCTAAAATAACGCTCAATAACTCTACAAGTACGGAGTAAAATATTTCTAAGAATTTACAATAAGTTCACAGAATATGTTCCACATTTTCCACAGGCATACTGCATTTTTCTTAAATGCCATGCTGCAAAATTGACTAAGACCAAATGTCTAATTTCAGCAATGTAGCTAAACATGATCTCATTCAATACATCACACACTGCCAAGAATTTCGCTATGTACAGCTACAAACATGCTGCAAATATCTCTACTAACTGCATCAAAGGCACAGATGAGCAGATAGAAAATAATGCCTTGGAAACACTGAACAGTTCAGTAGGAGTGTGCAGGATTGATTTTTCCTGTTCTTTGACCTTCTAAAATGCTTTTATATCTAATGATATTGTGTAGTTGTCCACAGAAAAATATACTCTTCAATAAGTATTGCAGAATACATGCAGACAGTATGCAGTTCACTACAAAAATCGATGACATGAATATAAAATTCTAGTGATGGTTTGAATCAGTTAGGTTTTTAAAGGCCTTCGATATAAGAAAGAGTGAGACAGCTTAAGACAAGATGTGTAAACTAAGTTCTAGCTGCCTCATATGAAACAACTTAACCAAACTCCACCAAATAACATCATCCTTGTTACATACTTCTTCATTTGGAGCCGGAAATTCAATTTTACGATCAATTCGCCCAGGTCTCAGCAATGCCGAGTCAAGGATGTCAATTCTGTTTGTGGCCATAATAACCTGTTATCACATAATCACTACAAAATGTTACACCAGCACATCTCTACACTAGCACATCCATAATGATGTCATTTGACTAAACCAGTCTCAGCAAAAAATGGCCATCAGAAATTATTTATTTAAATCATTTTGTTTACAAATCATAACCGAAATGAACTGAAAATAACATACATAACATATTAAACAAGACAGTCGCTCATTAAAGCTCATATTCATAAGAGTGCTCCTAGATCCTGGATCGACTGACATGACACATAGCGTATCTTCCACAAGAAAAAAAACTGCATCTTTCAGCATCAAAAGCACAAAGCATTCTGTACGACAGTTTGCATGCACATGTATTCATCTGATGATTTCAGATGGATTGGATTGGATTGTGCAGTGTTTTACGTCCCCTCCAACACAGTATAGGTTATATGGGAGACAGTTTTTACAGGTCAAAAGACCCAACCAACAGTATCTAAGTACTGAAGAAAAAATCTACAAAAGACAAATCAAACAACGGAAACAACAAAAAACAGACATGCATAGACAATAATAGACACGAATAACGATATACATACATAAAGCATAGCAAGTCCCCTAGTCTACAATAACAAGGGGTGACTAGGGGACAGCTCCAACAGAGGGCAGGTTCGCTAGGCCTGAACGGCGGTGGGACTGCCGCCGCGGTACCCCCATTTCAGATGGCTGACGTCTTGTCAGCACCAACAATGAACGTAAGTATCAAGTCATGGTCACACATCATCATGGTTAATGAACTGCACAGAAATGAATCAAGACGTTCTCTCACATACTTTGATATTCTGCTTTGGCTCAAAGCCGTCCAACTGATTCAGCAACTCCAACATCGTGCGCTGCACTTCACTGTCACCTGCAACCACATGTCAGTGGCAGCATGTGCAACATTGTGCAACCATCAGCAACAACCAATGAGATTGCACACATGTGCACCAACATACTAATAAAACATGCTGACAGTGAATCAGGACCAAGAACTACAGTTCTCAATGACAATCAATACAGCAACGTCACTAGTCAGTCATGCTGACCTCCAGAGCCTCCCTCCAGACGAGTGGAACCAATTGAGTCAATCTCGTCCATGAATATGATCGACGGAGCATGCTCTCTGTGGCACAGATATAAAACACAACAGTAAATCTTCATCAAAGTCACTACCATGTATGCAGGCATTGTGGATGTGATAACATGGCATGTTTGCAAATGATGCTGTGATTATATTTGTTGATCACAAGATACTGGCACCACACATGATATCGAGAAATCAACAATACACAGCGACATTACACTGCAAACCAAGGCACCAGACCAGCTGAACCACAACATGTCACCGTGTCGGTCGAGAACATCTGGATGTTGCATGTATACAAAAGGCTAATCACACAAAAATAGTAATTTAAAAAGTGTCAACACAGGATTAGTCACATCACCCGCTGAACCATACCCACTCACTCACTAGTCATAACTGATGTATCTGCTCTTCAGACAATCGACTTTCGTCAGGTTCAGTACAACATATTTACTTTCTCACGAATACATTTCATTTTCTACAACTACAACGGCTCTTTTCACTGGTCATCGTTCAGTCACGTGATATGTCAGAAATGACTATCTGGCATAAGCCACACCCACACAACACAGGCATTTTTGTTTATTTAGACTGCGGAGCATTATGACTTTTACTTAAGCGAGTCTGATATAAGCACTCCTACTCACTCACTCACAACAGTGCAGCAAATGACCTTATCTGCATACTGCATGTTTGGTTAGCACAACAAATTGGTGAATAGTTATGTATGTGAATAAAACCTTATTTACAACAACAATGCCAGTTCTCACAAACATATTGCACAACCATGGGTGCAGTCAGTTTCTGGCAATGAAAGTTTCAAATGCATATCATGTGGCAGAGATGTATTGACAGTTGACTGGATAAACAACAATTGGAACAAGACCATCACTGCCCATCACGGCCTAGTGTAACCAGCAGAAGTGGGAAGTTCAGCAGACACAATGATATCCTACAGATGCTGTAATAAAACATGGACTTCTATGACAAAGGTATGGTCAATCAGCTGTTTTTTTTTTTACTTAATATCTTGATACGCAGTTTAGATTTCAAATCACAACTGACCGAGCCATAACAAACAGCTCTCGGACCATACGCGATCCTTCGCCGATGAACTTCTGTACAAGCTCGGAGCCTGAGACACGGATGAACGTACACTCAGTGTGATGGGCGACGGCACGCGCCAACAATGTCTTGCCAGTCCCCGGCGGACCGTACAACAACACGCCCTTAACACACAAACAAACAACAGACACTCAACTCAACTCAGCAATGGACTGCACATTGCACATTTCTTGTTAACAAACAAAATTTTTCAGTAATTTGTTAACTCTGAAAAATGTGACCCAAAGTCCACAGCAATCCACATTTGTATAGAAGACTGTGGCATACTGAGTGCATTAGTAACTGTATGGAAACCCAACTTAGGCAAAATACCAAAGTATAGGAAGGAAGCTGCAACAGCAACAAAGCAATAAAGAATGTGAAAAACAATAAAATGCAACATGTTGTTGAGTATGACAAAAAACAGCAAACAAGCAGCCAGTCAGTAGGTCAACTGTCAGTACAAAACTTGGAAGTCATATAAAAAGATATAAGAGAGTCAGCTATCACTGAGGGACTGTGAAGCAGTGGCACTTACACTTGAGGTTAAGTAAATTATCTGCAGCTGAACAATATAAAATGCACAGTTTTGAGATATTCATCTAAGAAAAGTCTTGACCTTGAAACCTAGGTTAGGCATCATTCAAGGACACCATTCGATAGATCATATGACTTACTGTTAATGTTCAGTAACTATGGCTGTATCTTGCACCGTTTTTGACATATTTGGTTCGAAAAAAAACTGAAACCTTGAAATCTGAGTCAGGTGTCACTCAACAGGTATCATCATGACTGACCTCTGTCTGTTATGGTGTGGTATAATTTCATCAAAAACGGGCCTACGCCTACAATAATGTGGTTTTCACCAAACGATAGTCCAAAGACTCTAGTTTAAGAGGTGAATGTGATGTAAAGATGTTGTGGGAATTAGAATTTCTGCAACATCTTTACATCGCTGAAAACTAAAGTATTTGGACAACCGTAAGGTGAAAACCGCATTATCATAGGCCCGTTTTCATGTAAATTATATCACTACATGACAGACAGACAGACAGTCCTCAGGATACCTATTACCATGCTTAGCATAGCTGATGTGTGGTAAAAAGCCAGCAGCTTGGAGAGCAGACCTTTGGCTGAGCAATGCCGAGGGCATCAAACAGTTCTGGATGCTTGACTGGCAGTTCAATCACTTCTTTGATCTCCTTTATCTGCTTGTCCAAACCTCCAACATTTTCATACGTCGAGTCAGGAACCTTCTCCACCATCATCAGACTCACCAGAGGGTCAATCTAGCACCAACAACACCCAGACCCTCACTGGACAACACATAATAATACAACGCCCAGCATACACAGCTCACAGCAGGTTACTGACTAATCTAGCCATCCAAGTTTGGCCACATTTTTACTTCCGCATGACAGACCAGCTAATTTTCAAATTTCAGCATGAACTTTCAGCCACCAATAATTAACCATGATTGCATTTCAGTGCACTGCTTAAATATATGACACACATCTGCTGAGCAGGATATTTGAATAAAAGCAATATCTATCCTGAAACCCTGGCCTCAGCATGCTTACATTAGGGTACTGCACTTTAACTGAATAATGTCACCTTTGTAGGCATCATAATGTTCTGAGATCTCCTAAAAAATCACAAAACTTTGGGTAAAATACTCAAAACAACGAGCTAATTAACTAAGTGATGTTTTTTGCATCATTCAGTGATGCCAAATTATGAACAACAAACTTCAGTAGAAATAAATCAAACAATCAAACATCAACTCATTGAATATTTTACAGCAATGGGCACCACTTCTACTAAAATAAATTCAAGTCAAATGTATACGTTTTCACATGTAAATAAATCAGAAGGAAGATCAATCGTCAAAAACCTTGTTTGGCAAGATCTTGTGCAGAGTGTAGCTGTCACTGCGCAGTGCAACTCGACTATTGGCCGTCACATCGTTTATATCTATGTTCTTGTCTATGTCAACAACGAACTTACCCTCCGGGTGAACCTGGGTCACACCACAAGTAAATAAATCATCAATAAATCAATAAGGTCTCCAAAATGAAAAAAAAACAATGCAAATTACAATGCATATCACTTTGCTGTAAAAACACCTCTTGTTATTTACTGGACATTATTTAACCTTGCTAACTGATACAATCTTGTGAAACACACTGAGCTAGTAGTGAAAGAAACAACATATCACGCAGCCTTTTATTAACAAGTTCACATACCAAGCTTACTAAATGAGTCCTCTAGAACTACCATGCAACCTTCTGGGCATCAGTTTACAACGTGCATACCATTACTCACTCGCACCAGTGTTTAAAACAGTACAATAACAACATTCCCGAAAAATTGGGCAGAAACCTTAACAAGGACTTTCTTTTTGTCCATAGCCTTGACAACTTCACCGACATATGAGCCAGACTCCTGCAGTAGCTGCAGCTCTTCACGAAGCAAACGCACTGTAACACAGGTAACGACCAAGTCAATACAGCTGCTGCTTTCAACTAATGACTGACAATGCAAACAGACGAAAGCTGGAATCTATCAAATAACAAAAACAAAACATTTATTATTCTTTTTAAATTAAATTAATGAACAAATAAATCAAGTATAGCAAAGCTGTTTGATACCTTTGGCATTTAGTTCATTGCGTTGAGCTTCTAATCGACGTAAGTTCTGTGTCTTTTCAGCGACAACCAACTATAAACAACAGCATGTCTTGGCATTCACCTCACACGTCCATAAGGCAACAACAACTTGGTAACAGCTCAAGTTTCCATTACAGATAGCGGGCCAAAAAATCAAACCTATTCACATGTTTCATGTTCGCAGCCATTCAACATACACAATAAAAGTTTGCCCAAAAATAATCTCATTTTCTGACAATAAACCAGTACCTACAGTGCACTACTAAGTGATCAGTCAGATTAAGGTCAGGGCTGATCGGAAAACCAGTTGAAAGGGGGAAAAGTCATACAGTGATTTCAATTTCAGCAATACTATACTACACCATCTCATCAATCTGAGTACATTCCAGAAACAAACAAGCCAAATTTAATTTAATTCAACATGTGATATGATACATGCACATTGTACAAATTCTGAAGCATGGTGGACCCAGTCAGCATTGACTAAACTGCAATTATCATAACACTGTCAAACTATTAAGTTATGTTAGATTTGCTCACATCAGTGAAACTGCCAGAAAAGACAATCTGTAGCAGTAAACACTCTGCACAAGTCACAAAGAATGTTCAACTGTGTAAATCTTATTTTTGCATCTTTAGTCTCATACAAATTCTGAGCATTTGGGGAAATCATTTTACTGCAGGTTAAATAACTGCCAAATGATAACACTAAAAAAGTACACAATTTTTGGCCTACTGTGTACTATAATATACATTAACAAGTATTCTAATAATACAACCTACACTACAACTACTGTCAGATGTATTCATGACATGATACAGAACCTGCAGCTCCTCAATCTTTGATGTGTAGTATTGCCGAATTCCTTCATTGTTCTTTTTAGTATCAATCACAGTATCGACTTCAATCCTTTCCACTCTCTGAGGCTAAGAAATAACACAGCCAAACTGATAATTTACTCTATCCAAAAATTAAACATGTTTCAATCTTAACTGTGTGTCAGTGACCTTACAACCACAATGCTGATTCATGCCTAACATATTGGATAAATACATAGTGAGTAGAAAAGTTTCATGTTTCAGTATTATACTTTGGGCATTGAGTTGGATTGGGTACCTCTTCTGCTTTCCGGATTATTATACACTGTGTTCAGAAAAAAAAACACCCACTCATATTTTCTTTCATATCTCCATGAGTGATGTGTGGATTTAAACAAAAATTGCAGTGAATATACCTAAGGAACGGTAGATTCTGACAATGTATAAATTAGATATTCATTGTGGCCAATGAGCTTGTGAGCTTTGGTTTAAAACTATATTTAAATATAAGGACTAAGTGAAAGGTAGTCACCCAAATGATTAGGGATAGTGGAAAGATTACGGAAGACACGGTTTTTGTGACTAAATGATGTGACGTCATTATGACGTCACATTTTTAAACGTTTGTAAATAATGACTTCCAGACAGAACGCAGCCTTATTTCACAGCATAAGTCAACGACAGGTAATTAATAATAATCAGCTATTTTACTTACGTCAACATGAATATTACTTAATCACTGATGAATTGAAATGCCATAACTTGTGCTTAAAATATCAGCTTTTCTCTTTAACACAAGTGTGGATTCGCACGAGTCACCAACAACATTCAGTTGCTGTAACATTATCTCGCATCAGTGGTGATCGAACATAATCTGGTTTATGAATAAAAAGTTGTTTAATGTTAAATTGTCTTAAATTCCACCACACAACACACGATACGACCGCATCTATGCTCCAGCAAGTACCATCTACTAGCAAAAAAATGATTACCTGGGCTAACAGCTAATTGTGTGCTGTAAACTCGCTCCAACTTTAGAAAGAAAAATGTGACGTCATAATTACGTCATCGGCCGCAATGAATATCTAATTTCAACATTTTCATAATCTACCTTTCCTTGGGTATATTCACTGCAATTTTTGTTCAAATCTACACGTTATTCATGAAGATATGAAAGAAAATGTGAGTGGGTGTTTTTTTCTAAACACGGTGTATTGCATTTGCATACCACTGGGATCTTTTTGAGATATTGGGATATTTGATTTTGACTTCTATAAGCTACAGTTGGTCAGTAATAGTTTACGTGACAGGTGTAAAAACTTTACAGCAATAAAGACCACTTTCTCATGCCAAGAATTTGTTTGGTTGTGTATTCTGAACTCATTGTCCATCGTTGGGACTGTGGTCAGCAGTCCGTGCCCATTTTGGACCACAGTAGCTCATGGGTGAGGTCCTGTTTCAAGTAAGTAATCAATCATGGTACCCAACTCGCACTCATGAAGGGGCTTGGATCACCTTGCCCAAATTACTAAATATAGTCGCTATCATTACCACCAGCTAGCTAGACTAATTTGGTATTAAGGCTGTTTCACACTGACACTAGTACTCGTGGCGTGTACTCACAGTGTGTGCTCGCAACTAGTGACCTATTCACACTCTCACGAGTAGTTACCTATCTACATCTGCACCGAGGTGAATCAAACCACTTTTTACGCCTGAAATGAATCATATATAGTTAGTGATAGGCCCACTTCACCTAGTTACTCAAAAGTATGTTACTGGAACATGCACCACATCCACGAAAAGGAAATTACAAGGTAAGCCACTAGTGACTACAACATTATATACTTCGGGCGACTACCTTGAAAGGTAGTCACCCAAATGATTAGGAATAGTGGAAAGATTAGGGAACACACGGTTTTTGTGACTAAATGACTCCATTTTATGTTGCGATTTACATTCGACCTCAGGACACTGTGTAAACAATCTCATTTGACCCAAGTCAAATAGAGGAAACTATATACCAACTTTCTAAACCAAGTGCTTGTGTTATTAGGCCTACTTTCCAGGCTTCCTCCATCAACATTCAGTTTTTGTAATCATTCATTATGAGATTATCAATCATACAGCAGCAAGGAGAATTAAGTACATTTTGCAAAAAAGACTCACATGAGCGTGTGAATACTTCGTTTTCACTGCAAGTGTAGAGGAGTACTCTCGTGAATTTCACATGCGAGTGTGAACGTGCGTCGCTAGATGCATGTAAATTTCTGCGCATGAGTAGACGCTGCAAGTACTCGCTGCCAGTACTAGCATCAGTGTGAAACAGAACAGCCTTTAGAGTGTGTGCAAATTTGTCAGAACAGCCGGTGTTAATCATTGGTGGTGGAACGGCCGGTGTTGATCAGTGGAAAGTTAATTAACGACTAATATTGGTCAACATCACTGATGCACAGGCTTAGGTACAGCGAGCCATTAATACAACAGTCAAGTAATAGTCTAGAGATACGATTGGGAAACAGAAATACCAGGAACTGGCAGTAGAAGCATGGTGAGTTTTACCATTACATCATTCAAAAATGATATGGGCATAGAAGCACCCTTCTTTTGCCAATAACATCCGTTGTTACCTTACATTATGTTAGGGTAGTTGCAGAGGCGGTCCGAAACCACTATATTTCTTCTGTATTGAGCTTTCGTTTAAAACTATAATTTAACTATAAGGACTAAGTGAAAGGTAGTCACCCAAATGATTAGGGATAGTGGAAAGATTACGGAACACACGGTTTTTGTGACTAAATGACTACTCCATTTTATGCTTCGATTCACTTCGACCTCAGGACACTGCGTAAAACAATCGGGTGTGACTATTAATCGCACCGGGCCAGAAATTACTGATTATTTCGTTTTGACGACTGTTACGAGCAGAATTAAGGCATGACCGTGAACCCCTGGTGCTTGTGCTTCAACTGAATAAGCAGGACACATTGAATACGTATATCACCAACTCATCACGAGCATCGACTTGGCTTCAATTGACATCAATTGCGGATAATTAGCTCGCCTTACGCTTTTTAATTCGTTGTCGAAGCGAAACAATCACTTATTTCCGGCCCGGTATGGGCCAGGTGTTGCTCAGTGCAGTTGATAGTCACACCGTAAACAATCTCATTTGACCCAAGTCAAATGCTGTACCATTCATATTTAACAAGTAGGGTCCGAATGCACCCAAATGGCCTATGAAACGCCGGTGGTCCCAATTAGGTAACCAGTCACTTTGCCCCAACGTCAACTCGCCCAACCAACTCGCCCCAGATGGGGCTTCACCTAGACGGCTTCACCCCACTAGCCTTCCAACTTGCCCTACTGAAACTTTTGCATTGGTAAATTGCTGCTTATTCAGTTGAGTCCTTGGTACATGGTACTAATTATTATATAGCCGCCAAAAGTTTGGCTGTTAACACTGGATACCAACTCGCCCCATATTTACGTGGGGCGAGTTGGGGCGAAAAGGTAGTTTACGTAACTCGCCAATTTCGGAAGAAACTTACCAAAATCAACATGTAGCGATGGATGATGATCAGCTTCAATCATTAAAGTGAGGCTTTTCACTTAAATCAATCAATTGTTGGAATAACACGAAGTAACGATAACTTCGCATCATCACGAACTAACATGGCGTGACGTCACGTAGGCTACACAGCATTGAGTGCACGTTGCCATGGAAATTAAAAGTATTCAAATATATCAACGCACGATCATGTGTCACAGGAGAATTAGGTTAGAGTTAGTGTTAGTTAGATCACTTTCAGCTTGATTTTAATCATTGGGGTGGGGCCCCTCCTCAGGAAAAATTTTTAAAATGAAAGAATATAACAACGCACCGTCTTGGGTCCCTAGGGAATTATAACCAATTACTTCTGCTTACTCGGATCAC
>Ga0056114_1000776_pt1 | contig 12511 bp, 6 predicted proteins | sample WorMetHERISLAND1_FD_77005 | JGI IMG/M metagenome (GOLD analysis project Ga0056114, IMG submission 77005) | Marine gutless worms symbiont microbial communities from Max Planck institute for Marine Microbiology, Germany - Olavius loisae HERON... ...
AATTATGACAGCTTAGATAAGTTTATTGGAAATTTAGTATATTTTTAATTCGCCAGGTGGCGCCTCTTCATTTTATTCAATTTAAAAGAACTTAATTCACAGTTTTATTCTGCATAACCTTACTTTCAAGAAACTTCAAAAAGCGTTAAATTCGGTTAAAATTTAGCGAACTTATAGTGCTAAATGTAATGTGCTACTTTTTTTGAGACACGGTGTACAAACGTGTGAGTAATAAGTTGAGAATGTTACCCGAGCATGTTTAAGTTCTAACTCAGCTAAGTCGACAAGGTTCTTCTTGAAATGACTGATTCTTCGCGCCTTGAAGTCCATTAGTTCTACACAGTCAACACTCAACAATCAACTGATCCATCCACACAAGCACCAAGTAAGCAACACTACTAGACAACACGATACACTCATCACTCTCAATCTTCAGCACAGATCATGCACTACCCAGTACTTGCTCTATGTAATAAACAAATGTTACCAAAGCAGTAGAGTCTATCCTTATTTGAACAATGGCGCAACTGTGCCTGGGCCAATTTTTCACACAAAATATTTTGTACATAAAAGTTTAGTATCGTGACTCTGCTGGTGTTATTGGCTATCAATATAAGCCAAGGCCAATTACGTGTGTGGAATATACAACTGAATATTAGTGGTGTTTGCTCAACTGAGAAAAAACTTTTCTCATCCAACTACCAGAATAAAATTTCCTGACATTTCTCGGCGCCGAAAGCGGTTTTCCAGAAATTCGACACGGAGTATAAGTGGTGTTTTGTACACGCCTGGTAAGCTCCTCCCAGATATGTGGTCTTTGTCTCAAGACTGCATAAATGAGGTCCTGGTCTCAGTCGTGAACGTTGTGATCTTGGTTTCGAACTATCCAGTGTTGGTATAATGGTCGTTAAGCAACATTTCCCAGCAACAAAATGTGCATAAAAATAAATCAACATTGTCGATTGGTACTGACACAGGTTTGCAGGGTGTGTGTGGATTGTGCTGACTACAACATGCACTGTTTGACTTATATCCCTCCCTCATGATCATATACCACTGCCATACATGTACTTGTGTCGTTGGTCTAGGTCTAGCAGTCTAGCCCCCATCATTGGCCCCACCTTCCCCACATTGACACCTCAATTGTTTCAGTATCATTTGTATGAAAACAACGTGACTGTGTGTCTCTTTCTGTTGAAATCATACCACAATGTGACGGACGGACAGTCAAGACCACACCTATCACTGTACTTAGCACACACGTCTCACAGTCCAATCAGCAGTGAAAACAACAGTAAATACAGTTATTATTCAGTTTATAAACGAATGTAGTTTCGATTTGTCAACAAACAAATTTCCGTGACACACAGCAAAATTCCGTGACAATCCATTCAAAACTGAATTTGCTGACATTCCCTGATTTCCCACGAACTGACACATTGCAATCACAAATGTAGCGAAGTTTCAACAAATCGAAACAACAAAGTCTACCATAAGTTGCATTGCAGACCACAGCTACAAAACTGCGATTCGTTCTCTCTTCAACGTGCAGAAATCGCAGATGCTCATTATTAGCTCAAAATGCATCCCAAGTTCTATCGTGTCCAGCCCTAATGAAGGAGCATACAATGTAACCCAGAACTCCTGACTGGATTTGTGGAGGAGATGCGGGAAAAGGATAGGACAGTAGTGAACTGATGCTGCAGTACGATAGTAAAACCATCAGTCACAGAGAGACAGGCAGACACTCATGTATCTGATACAGCTAACTCACAATCATGGCTGACATCAATGTCTGACAGCATTTTGGACCGTCGGTTACAACAAACTGTTTCATTTAATAGTCAGAATTACAGAAAGCAGTGTAATGCAGAGACCAGCAAAGCCACAAACCAGTCTTAGCAGTTTCAGACAATCGATCAAACTTCTCACCGAGCTGATGTTGTGTTTCTTCAGCCTGTATTACACATCAACACGTGTCAGCTCAACAGTATCGTCACTATGTAGACATACACACTGAAAATGACAAACACTATTTACAGATAAAAAACCCGACATGCACTAAACAGCACAACTTGCCCATCACTACAACTACATACATTATAAGTAACAATCACTTGTTTCACATGACTGACTGACTACTTGACTACATCATGTTCATTGTGAATTATTTACAATATGTGCTACATTAAACATCTCTAATGGTTGTTGTTACAAGCAAATAAGGCTCAACAAGCATTACACTCACTACACAACGACTCAAAGTGCTTCACAGTCTCATTCACTTCATTGCTTGTGGTACTCTATCAGTCGTGGCTTCACTCCACTTCACTGACAATCTCGGTCAGTCAGCTGACGGCATGCTCCTCAAAGTTCTCCTCTCAAGACCAGTCTCCAACTCCAGAAAAGCAGATCAGTTAAACAACAGACAATGAAAGTGGCAGAGACTATTACTCAGTAATTTCATGAAAGGCAAGTGACTGTCAGAAACTAACAATATTGAGTACTGGTCACTCAGTGGCACTACATCACCAGTCAGACATACATACCTTCACATGGTAATGTCCACACTAGCTAAGCTACTGATCAATAAACACCTTGTGTCAGGCTCATCTGTCTTCTCACTACATCAATCTATGTCAATCAACTGTGAGTAGCAGAAGTCACTCACAGCCTGGACGTCTTTGTTCTTGGACCGTGCCTTGTCCAAGTTCTTTGTGGCTGTCTCGTGGTTGGCCAAGGCACGAAGGCGCCGATAGAGAAGGTTCTTAGCAGCGGACGAGTCTCGCGTGTAGTAACGCAGAGTGTCAGACAACTTGAGATCCTCGTCAGACGCCACTCGACCCTCCAGCTTCTACACACACGTCAACCTCATGATAATGCCAGCATTATGATATCTGTTACTCATTAATAATCACATTTGACTGATATAGGATGCAGTTTAACATCAGCCTGATGTCTTGCAAGCTATCAGGTGTCGACTAATGTACTGACATCTGGTTCCACTATCCCGTGAGACTGGGATGACTTATACAGCTTGTAGCATCTGTCCTCCATCAAACATGGGCAACTGGGCGGGCATATAGCCCGCATTGCTTACAGTCAACTTGACACACCAATGACCACAGAATAACACAGCCACTAATGGCCTGTGTGTGGAATAGAATCTACCCCACCCCACCTGGACTGGCGACGTGTGAGGTCACTGTTTACAGTACAACTCAGCAGCTGCTCTGACACCGGCGATGTGTAACACCAGCAGCAGGCAGCGGTCAACTAGTCATTTAAGCTACCAAATGTGCCAATGCATGCCTAAATGAAACCATATCCAAGTTTTTATCGGATTTCAAGATTCGATATCCAGATTAACAAACAAATCGATATGACATCACCAACATCACTGACTCTAACATACTGTCGCGTCTACCACACCTCCTTCATCGAGTCTCTCTTGGAGGGCTGCTCATGGTCGGGGGTCTTGGAACGGTGACAAGGCCGTCGTCAAAGAAGACACTGACGAACGACTCGTGATTCGTTGTTGATCAATTACTAACTACTATACGGAAAAGTTGCAATATTGCAATACTAAATTGTCTCCATTTACTACACACACAGTTTCTTCGCTTCCCGATGCTCAAACTGCTGCTAAAACTTGACTAAACTGTTGAACTATCACTCAACTGTTCCCACGTCGCTATTGCTTTTTATGATGATGACCGGATCGACCGGATTAGGTGTCGAATTGGCTGGATCGGGGCTATAGGCCCGTCAACTGCAGCGAGCATTGGCCCACCAGCCCACCCCTGCACCAACAGACGCCAAGGTCGCCGGGGCTGGGAGCAGCCCAGCCGCTGCTACAGTACTATTACATCATGCAATTTAGCACCACAATATCAAATGCACAATCCAGCATGCTGAGTCACATGAATCAAAATTCAGAAAACAAATGTAACAAATTATTACAAAAACTCAAGCTTACCCGCGCTTTTTCTAAAGTTTCTGCAACTTTGGCTAACAGTCTGACAATCACAAAAACATCACTTCAGTGACGGCAGTAACAACAAGCAGCGACTAACATCAACAGAGACGAACATGACAGCGAGCAAGAGGAGGTTGACATGGTACACAGTTCACTGACATTACGAAACAATCTTGGGTCAAAACCTGAACATAGTGTTTACGTTTCAGTAAAACTTCTTTAGCTAAGACCCGCACATAACAGACGCTCAAATAATACAGACCTTCTCATAAAAATGGCAAACACCTACCAGTCTAGTTTGGATACAACAGACTATTTTTGAACGATCCCAAACAGTCGATTGATTGATTGAGCATGGTTTAACGTCTCCACCAACACAGTATAGGTTATAAGAGCGACGATTTTTACAGGTCAAAAGACCCAACCAACAGTGTCAAAAGCACTGAAGGAGGGTGGTTAGACATCCAGACAGGCCTCAGGCTAACCAGGCTCAGCTCACCGTGTTACAACAATACAACATGCATGCAGATATAATACAAGAAAATAATCTAACACACACAAAGTAACCCAAGCACAGTGAGTGAACCCACTGAGATGAAGCCAAATCTGGTAGACAGAACCTGTGAGCTGCTCGAATGACTGTGCAACTATAGAAAGCTACACAATACCACTACTAGAGAGCAGTTATGGCAATATTCCCTCTTGCTCCTGACCAAACCATAGCTCAGATGTGGTCAAACGGAGTTCGAGGGGGAGTCGCAAACAGTCTGTACTAACAAAGTTCTGCTGTATTGTGCATGACTGAGACACAACTGTTGTATTGCAGTTGTAGCACTGCTGAGTGGACAACTAACAAACAACTCAATAGCAATGACACATGTACTAAGATTGACTAAGAAAGTCAGCATCGTCAAAACCACAGACAATAGCTATCACTGACAGACGTTGAATGACTCAAGTAGTCGCTAACTCAGATGAAAGACTTTTAAAGAATTTACTTATGGAGAAAAACACATTCAGACTTCCATAGGTAGTAGATGCCAGAGCTGCATGTATGTAGACTACACCTTGTTCAGAAAAAAACACCCACTTACATATTTTTTAATATCTTCCAGAATAATGTGCCGATTAACAGAAAAATAGCAGTGAATATACACAAGGAACGGTAAGGCAAAGCAAAAGTAGATATTCATGGCGGCCAATGATGTAATTATGACGTCACATTTGACTAGGAAGATTAAAGACAATGAACAACTGCCCACTCATAAACCAGAAGAAGTTCACCAATGATGCAGGATAACATTACAGCAACTGAATGATACAATTCTGCCATCAGACCCACACCTATGTTAAAGAAAAAGGTGGATGTTTTAAGCACAGAATATTCCATTTCAATTCACCAGTGAAAGAGTATATTAGCTGACCACCAGTCGTTGAATTGTGGAGTCCAATAATGCTGTGTTTCACCTGGAGGCCGTTATTTACAATCATTTGAAAATGTGACATCATAATCACATCTTCAGCTGCAAACGATATCTAATTTTTACACTGTTGCAATTTACTGTTCCTCGGGTAAATTCACTGCAATTTTAGTATAAACAAACACATTAATCTGGCTGATCAGAAGAAAAGTAAGTTGGTGTTTTTTTGTCTAACTCGGTGTATAATGCCTTTAACTGAAATTAAAAATTTAGATTGTGCAACTGCGATTAAAAATTTTGATCACAATTAATAATTAACCTATTAAGTTACTAATGCATTTATCTACATTCCCACTCAATTGTACTCAATTGCAGCAGCAGGCTTAACACCTCTCACTAACAGATGAATTCACGCTCAGTGGAGCTGACTGTGGCTTGTACAAAGCCGGGCAGATCAGACAGTCAATACTAGGACAAAAACTGAACTCATACTTGTCTAGACTGGAATTGTCAGCAGTTGCAAGCTGCATCAGACAGGCTGAAATCTTGATGTAGCTGTCAGCAACATCTGTACACACATCCACCGACAGACAACTGCTCGATAAGTGAGTGAGTGATTACTTCATCACTAACTTGAGCAAACGTTACGGCAGACATCGATCAACTGTTAATTCACTCATCTCTGGTTACTTGCTGCTAAAGGTGAAATGATTGATACAATACTGCCTGAAATAAAACATCAATCACAGCATCGCCCACATGGTGTTTATCTAATGGATGGATGGTTAGGGTTTTACGACATTTTAAGAGGCTATATATGAAATATTTTAAAGTTTAAATGTGTTGTAATTGGCCCAATTTTCTAATTTGTTAATTGTTTGGAGTTTACAATCTATAACGTTCATATTTGTGGTGTTATAGCCTGCAGCAGATAATCCACAAAAAAATAAATAAGTTGTGGGGAATCTATTTACACGAGGTATATTTTAACATTAAATACTGTAACTGGAAACAACACTGCCATGTGCAACTCCAGCTTTGTGGTTATAACAGTCAGAACTTATTTCCCCACGTTTAACTTGTAATCTACGGCTTTGTAGAAATGTTGTTTATCTAATAAACATATTAATGTCACACTGCAGCAGCAGTATCTAGCTAACAGGACACTAACACTAAACAGCAGTATCGCAATCACTGTGAGATTCTCACTCTTGTGACTCTTGGTCATCCTGTCTGCCTTCATCGTAGCGTCCTTGACCCGCGTGAAGTACTCGACAAGAAACGTTCGTTGATGGTCAAAGAACTCGTCCTTGTCCTTCTGATTCGACAGTAGAACCTCATCTACTGATTGCGTCACTGTCTTGAAGAAGCCGCTCAGCTTCTCTTTACTGTTCTTGCCTCGCACGCTCAGCTGACATCAACAGCCATACACAATCACACTTCTCACGTGGTTCCATACAGAGAACACACAAGTTCATACTGACATTCAATAGTAACGATGGCTCTATCTTGCATCGTTTCTGACACATTAGGACTTGTTTGTTGGAGTTTTGTGGTGTCACGTGACCTTTAACAATTTTTGGCAGTTAGTAAAACTTATATATTAGGGCAGACATGACTTATGAGAAGGAGAATACAGCAACATAACAACTGACTACGTTTAGTCTTTTTGTATACTCCTGTATACCGGCATGTGAATAACATACACGGTGGGCCATAACTACTGGAACCTGTGGCTTTTATCGCCATAACTCTGGTTGGTTCGGTGGCACTACTGGTAGCACATCGGACCAACAATTGCTACATGAGATGTACTACTAATGCAACATTTCTGCCCGACATTCGTGAATTGAGTTTGTTTTACATTTTCAGCAGGACAGTGCATAGGCACATTGGGCTCGTGAAACCGTCAAGCTGCTGACAAATTCGACTCCGGACTTCATTCCACCCAGACTCTGGCCACCAAATAGCCCTGACTTAAATCCAGTGGACTACAAAATGTAGTCAGATATGCAAGAAAAGTTTTATCAAAGCCGAATTGAAGACGTTGAGTGCAACAAGGCAGAGCGGGAAGAACTGGACCAGCGCATTATCGATTCTGCAGTCACGCACTGGCGTATTTGCCTTCATGCATATGTGAAGGCTTTTAGCGTGAGTACAAGCTGTCTTGACATTCTTGAAATGCCAGATAAACTTTTCAATCGTAGCATTTTGACAGTTAGGATTTCCAAATTTCTGAACAAATGCGTTGTTAGCCATATTGCGCACCACAAGGTCACCAGAAAGCACATAGTTGAATACAGAAGATGGAAGTTTTTATTGAAGTTCAACAGTAAATGTGACTCTCTCTCACACACACAGTAACTGCGGACTCGCCATACCCACCTGTATTCAGTCTCTGTTGAAGGTGAGCTGGTAAGAATGTCACAACATGGTTTGGTTCATGGAAAACAAGATCAATGCAGCCACCATCTAGTGAGAGAACAGCCACAATACGTTCAGCTGTTTTGACACTGCATCACATTGTGGTCGACAGACAGACAGATGGACAGACATCTTGAGACAGTATAGTCCATGCTATACACAGCATCACGCAGCAAACAGTGGATAAAACTGTAAACAGTACCTCTGGCTCGTATTCAAGAAAAACCTTGAAGTTGACGTCACTGCGTAGAACAGGATGAGCAGCCATGCGCTGCAGGAACACTTCATGCATGGCAACGGTCTTCTTAAACGTCGCTAAATATTCTCTGAAGCAAGCAACACAAACGGCTTGTTTTCACTACATAGCACAAGTAACATTTGTAACAACGGCACAACTGCTGCATTTAACACCCAAACAAAAAAACTAGCTGTATTACAGTAATCTAGAACCAGCCATACACAGAGCAAATTGTACAGAATAGACTTAAATCTGTAAGCTGCAATTAAGTAAAAACATTTCTATAATGCCCAAGATCACAGAACATTCACTACAGGCTACCTGGTACACTGCACACTGTCATGTCAGTTTTGACATGCATACATTAGCAACACTATACACATGGAAGACTGTATTATGCATATAATATGAATAGTTCCACAACACATGATATGCATAATTATTATGCATATCACTAAAGAGAAAAAGTCAAAATACAAACTTCAGTACAAAAAACATGTTATATGTTCCACTTTACCGATAGTGAAATACTGTCACATTCTTCAGTAAACTGCTGGATTTAAATAAGTAAAAAGACAAATAATTGTAAGTCAATGACAACATGTGATGGGATGATGTATGGGGAAGCAGCAGTCGGTACAGACAAGTAATGCAAGGCATTAACGGCAGATCATAACTCACGCTTCTAGCTCTTGCTTCATCTTCTGAAACTCTTCCTTAGACATCGTTCCCTCGCCTTCTCCCAGCTTCTGCAGCTTTTCTCTCGACGCATCGAAGTCTGGTCTCGGTGGCGCGGGAGGAATCTGAGACACGATATATGATACAAAAAATGATACAACAAGCCGACAGCAGCCAGTTTACTCTACTGAACTACCACACAAGCAATACGTAGGCTTACAGTTTCAGCTCCACTGCACAAAACAGTCTAATCAGTTCAACACAATGAATGAACGACAAATTTGCTAGATAAAAGCAACAATATTATAAAACAGACACTACAAATCACTGCAAAAATTGTTAAGCAACAAGTTACCTTTTATATCAGCTTTTGTAAATGATTCACCAAAATAATTTATATTTCCAATTTTCATTTAAAGGACAACAATGCAACGACAGTGAGCAGTGTCTAATAATCAAGTAGTCTGGATATAATGCCGTCTTATCACATAACTCACAGCTAACATTTGCCATCTTATCAAAAATAAATACATAGAATTTAACATTTAACTAAGAAACTTTTAAAAAATGACCAAACAAAAAGTTTATCAGTTTTAAATTATTAGTGTTTTTACAAATCTAGATTCAAAGCAAACACTAAACAGAGTACTTACAACAATACCAGCATAGTCCTCATTCTCTTCAAAGCGATCGTGCAACCACACAAATTCCTCGTGTTGGCGTACGACGGAGAATTCTGGTTTGTTGAAATCTGGTAACGTTGTCTGTTAAGACCAAAACAGTACATGGCTAGCATAGCACACATCACACTACAGTCCTAGTGGAGTGACTAACGAAGCACTTACAGGGCACAAACTGTTCCACAGATGTCAAAACCAAAAACCTCAAAACATGAGTTATTGGGTTCGTGATGGTTGGCATTCATTCATTCATTCATTCATTTTATTTTACAAGAGGCATGACAAAATGCAAGACAGTGTATAGAAATAGATAATATGAAAAAATATGCAAGAACTAAAAACAGTTTTGATACAGTATGCAAGTAAATAAATTACAATCAGAAAGGCGGGTAGAGAGCTGAAAGGAGACTGTATGCCTACACTGTCTAAGGCTGTATCGTTGTGATGCGGTGGATCATTGTGGGAGATATACATGTAATACGTGGTTCGAGAATGTAGTTTGTCAGCTGTAGAACACAGATCCTCCAAAGTAGGAAAGTCAGATGCCAACTGTAATGCAGTGTCATATTTATTCAGTTATGACATTTTACTGATATGCAAGTTTACTACTAAAGACCAAAATGATAATTTTTGCACAGTATTTGGCAAAACTGACATTTATGTACAGTATTTTTCAAAAACCGCAAAATATGCACTTTTGTTTGTGTTTATTTAAAATGTTTTTGATCTTGTAGGCCAGTACTTTCACAATGCTGCACTATTTTTACAAGAACAATCGAAAAACGCTGTTTTGCATCGTTTTTAGCCGACCGTACTAACGGTCGCGCTTATGCTACAGTGTTGCGTCTGTCGTCTGTCTGTAACGTTATGTATTGTGGCTAAACAGTGCGTCCTAGAGCAAAAGTTACTATTGAGAACCTATAGGAAGTCGTATATGAGAAATCGATTGGTACCAAAATGAATGACCTTGACCTTTGTTTAGAGGTCGTATCAAGGTCATGGCAACCATTGCGTTACATTTGAAGTTGAATATCTCGGAAACCGTTAGAGACAGAGGCTTGGTTCCAAAGAACCACCAATAGGAAATGGCATATGGGCTATCGAATGGTCACGTGACCGATGACATCACGTGACCTTGAAAGGTCAAACTCGTGACCCCAATACGCTTAGAGCGCAATATCTCGAAAACTACTTAAGCTAGAGACTTCAAATTTGGTGTGCAGCTTTGTATCGGGAATGCTGAGCGGGCGCACAAATAATTTTCCCCGAAAGTGGGCATGGCCTAGGTCACATAACCCTTACAATTTTTGGCAGTACGGTCGGCTATCCTAGCGACAACTTGGCTTCTTGTTCAAAACTGAAACCGATACCTAAACTGTACTTTTTCACAAATTACATACCACAAATACACAGAGTTTTTAAAGTGAGAAAAACTGCCTGAGTACTAGTAAGGAGCTACACATCTTGCCAGCCTGGCAGTCACCACTTCTGACTGACACCTACTTAGATGCTTGGTAACACAGGCAGCAGCAACGAGCTACAGACTGGTGAGCCAGACACATAGAAAGCTTGTCGGACAAAGCTGGTACTGCAGTGTGACTAGAATTCGTGCAAATCTGATGTACCAGCAACAACGCTGTATTGTGTGCATACACGAGGCATGACAAAACATCACAAACAAATGCACACTTACTGTGTGTACATCACATTTCTGAATGTTACCTTTGTATGCACTGTAAATTTCACTTTGTCTCTTTCACTTAAGGCATCGGATATATCAACCAATAACGTGGAATCGCTGTTCAGGTCAACAGTTTCTGTTTTCTCCTGAAACAAGTTTAAATTCCCAGCCAACACACTGTTAAATAACACTAAAGAAAATCGAAGTCAAAACACCTATAAAATACTGAATCTGAGAGGCTAAATACTGATACACAGCAACGCCAGAAGACACTGCAAACTGCCAACAGACCTTGTACAAGAGAACTATTTGACAGCAAGCAATACTAACATCGGACATCGACAATGGCTGACTGTTAAATGTAGGCCTAATGGTTACAATTACATAGAACATCGGTAAATGATTACAACACCGATGCCGATATTCAAAACTTTGGCTGTCGCTTGTTACAGCAACCTGGCACCAGTATGTTGTAGGCAATCAATGTGCTTGCTGTATTCACTTCAGTTAAGCCAAGGTTACAGCCTCCTGCCTCTCATGCTGTTACTTGTGTTCATCAGCATTCTCGGTTCAGTCCCGATTCGCCGAAACCCGATTCGCCGAATTTTGAAAAAGTACATAGTATGAGTAAATGCAGTTGTTTTGTGGAAAAATCGTACTCCGTATCTTCAATTACATTTTTAGTCCAAACTTTCTTCTATTGTAATTCTGAGCCTTCGCAACATTCCTAGTATGCTGAATTAGGTTACTAATTTTACGGCATTCGCGCGTACTTTCGCGTGTTTTTCGCGCGATGCGCGAATGCCGTAAAATAAGTAAAACGTAATGCTGCATACCAGGAATGTTGCAACTGCTCAGAATTACAATAGCAAAAAGAAAGGACTAAAAATGTAAATACGGAGTACGATTTTTCCACAAAACAACTGCATTTACCCATGTACTTTTCAAGATTCGCCGAATCCAGTTTCTGCAAATCGGGAGGACACCGCAGTCTCATGTATGGGAATGCCACCCCAACTAGGGCTGCCAGATCTCCCGTATTTTACGGGAGCTCCCATATTTCAGGTCATTTCTCCCATCTCCCGTTTGAAACCAATACGGGAGACACTTTCTTCCGTATTTCAACTTCTTTGAATTTTGTTGTATGATTTAGCAGTGTTGCAAATAGATCAGCAACGTAAACTGACACTTTACTCTTCATGAAAATAATGAGCTAACGCATGATTGTAAGTTCTTTCTTGCTGTGTGATCAGATGAGAGGCTTGAACCTTCACTGTTTCTGTGGTTGTTTAGTTGGACCGCTAAGATGGCGGTCGTGTTTTGATAAACCTTGTGATTTTAATCTTGTTTTTATCGGATTTTATAGTGTTTTACAGTGTTTTTAAATAAAGTTTTTAAGACATCAAGCAG